>TARA_R100000742_G_C4279620_1_pt1 | contig 12504 bp, 14 predicted proteins | sample TARA_R100000742 | Tara Oceans TARA_R100000742 (sample SAMEA2623309) | marine metagenome | biome: marine biome (ENVO:00000447); feature: deep chlorophyll maximum layer (ENVO:xxxxxxxx); material: "saline water (ENVO:00002010), including plankton (ENVO:xxxxxxxx)" | depth 40 m | reverse complement strand
GTTATAATAAGAAGTGCAGGACCACCTAATAGACCAATAACTGTTAGTTGTGAATCTGAAATCTCACGTTGTTCTACTATACTAAAGTACGATGCTGTTGCTGCTATAACTACCCAAGCCATAACTACACCCATACCAAAAGTTAGCATTAGAGTTTCATTAGGATTAGTCATCTTCATCTGTGTCATGTTCTTTCGAGGAGGTCTTTGATTTATCAACTTAGCCCCTAATAACCCTAACATTAAACATCCCCCATATACACTTGTAAAAACGAATAAATTAAAATAACTTAATTCACTCATCGTTCTCCTCTACCGTTTCTTCCTGTATTGGCTCCTCAACCTCTTCTTCTAAATCCGGTGTTGTTTCTTCAACCCCCGGCTGTGAATCTCTTCTTGGTAGCCTACCAGTAGGTGCGCTACCCTCTTCATCCTTTCTCACATCTCCTATCCTACCTATTGGTGGTTCACCTATAATATCTAATGATTGATTCAATGTTAGTATACCTGAATTATATCCTAACACCGACCTTTGCATACGCACACTAGGGGATTCGTCTTCAACTGGCGAAAACTCTAATTTTGGAATATCTTTCATTTGGTGTTCTATACCCATAAGTTCTAAATGTTTTGAAAACATATCTTGTATAGATTGCGCTAATATACCTTGTAGCCTCTTTATTGCGGTGGTAGCCCATACATTCGCATTATATGTGGCTGCGAAGGTTGAACCACGCTCTTGACCTGCTGCCACTCTTGGAACTTGTAGTACAGCCGCTATGTCTGCATTTACTGTATCTAGGAATGAAGTGTTGTCGGGGATTGTGTTTCTAGTGTCAGTATGGTGTATTTCTATGTAATCAGGGAATATAGGAACTTGGTCGCCCCTAAGTGATTCTAATGTTTTTACTACCTCATCCATAATAAAAGTAAGTCTAGCCTTTTGTTCATCAGGGTCGGTTATGTGTTCTATTGCAGACCTGTTAATAGTTATGAATTGTTTAGTCATTGATTCTTCTAAAGCCATCCTATTGTTTAGTGTGTTATATTTTGCTCTTATTGCTTGTTTTAGAGAAGAAAACCTAGATGCTCCCCATATACCATAAGTCTCTCTGTTTTCAGAATCTAAGAACCAATGGCTTCTATAATCTATCCTAATATGTAGAATCTCATCAGCATTGAACTGTTCCTCGGTTGAATCTCCTTCTCTGATAATATAAGTACTTGGTTCTATAATAGGATTCATCCTATCTGTCTGTTGTGTACTAGGTCTACCGTCTGTTATTGTCATTTGTGATATTGGTAAAGATTGAACTTGTGTTATACCTACACCAGTCTTACCAACTAGTTTGTTTATATCGTTACCATACACCATTAGGTTTCTCATGGCGTTAATTAATATGTCATCGAAATCAATAGTTTCTTCTACTAACATTCTAATTCCTTCTCTAATCTTAGAGTTCTTTGCACCACGATAATTAATATCGTAATTGTTAGCAGTTAGAGATACTGCCCGTACTGCACCGTTTAATTCGGGGTCCAACTCTAGCATTGAATCATAAATATCGAAATCAGTAGCAAAGTTAGTATTTGTTCTCAATCTGTTGCTTTGACTCATAATATCGCTAAGACCAGCAGCAGCAGCCAAAAGCATAGGATTTTCGCTAGAATCAGCCCTTCGTGCGTTAGCCCAAGCGTTTGTGAAGTTTATTTCGCTTTTTTCAACGATTTTTTCGTTTCTTCCGAGTATTCTATCGAATAAGCCCATATTTATCAGAGATTGTCAATGCCTTATCATCCTTTCGCTAAAGCATAGAGTAAAGAATATAAAGCACCATACCCATACCGCCTGTCATCTGTGCTACTCTTTTTGTAATAAAGCGGTCTAAACTATACACAGGACCATCTAATATCTTTTCTTGATTACTTTTTACTACAAGTAATGATGATTCTACTTCTGTTAGTCTTTCACCATGACTTGCGTGTTCTTTTTGTTGTTCTCTCAAAACAGTCTTTATGTCAGATACATCATCTCTAACTAAATCTAATCTCGCCATAACCGCAAGTGTCGCCTCATCCATATCTCAACAACAAAAACCTTCGATATATCACCATTTAGATTTTTATTCTTTTTGTTACTAAAATTAATAAATACAAATTACTTGCTTTCAGCACAGCGTTTATTTTATTCTTTCAATACTCTATAAGACATTTAGAGATTTATACTACCCCCTTTTCCTAAAATACCCCATAGAGTATTAAAAGAATAAAAAAAGTGTTATACTAGTCTAAAGTATTCTTTCTGAAATAATTAAAAACAACAAAATTAATTAAAGTTAATAAGGCATCTGTTTCCTAGTGTGGTCTATGGGAAGCCGTACAAGCATGAAAACACCCGAATTAAATACTATACGAAAACACAAAGAAGATTGGCACGAATTAGGTTCAGATACAGCCTTTGCTAGATTTCTTAGCAACATATACAAAGAGAAGTCCACAGAAGCATGGCGTTGGCAGGTACGAACATTTAGAAAAGATTTCCCTGAAGAAGTACCTGAAACATTTTATGCTAAGGCTAATAATCTAAATAAATACATTCCTGAATCTTGGGAGGGTACTGCTAGGTCTTTATCTAGAAAACTTCACGCAGAACATCCTGAAATTAGTATTAAGGCTTGGGAGGCAAGAATACACAATGCTAAAATTAACAACGCATTAACTATAATAGAAAAGAATGAGTTTACAACTACACATCTAAAAAGCATAAGTCAAGGCGTAGAAGACCTTTGGGCTTCTGTTGAAGAGTTATCAGCAAAAAGCATTACTAATATGGAGAGTGCTAGATGGGCTGAAATCACCTTTAACACAAAAGGCTACATAGGTGTTGCTTTAGCGAGCGACCAACATATAGGTAATAGTTATACAGACCACGCACGTATGCGTGAAGATGCTGAACTAGTACGTGATACAGACAATTGCTTTGTTATCCACGCTGGAGACTTTATTGATAACTTTATGATTGACAAACCAAGACCTGCTATGAAACAACGTATCCCTCCTTCTGTTCAATGGAAGTTATGCGACCACTACCTAGATATGTTTGGTGATAAAATATTAGCAGTAGTAGCAGGTAATCACGACCTTTGGACTAGTGGTGCAACAGACTATGACCCTCTTGCTAAGAAAGTAGCAGACCTAGATGTCATCTACCACGCCCACGAACTGAATATTCGTCTGTTAGTTAATAATATCCCCTATAACTTCTCTATTAGACACAAAAGAAGAGGTAACTCATCCCTTAACCCTGCTAGAGTAATTAAAAAGATGTGGGAAGATGGTGAGTGTGATTTTGATATAGGTGTAGTAGGTCATCACCACACGCCTGTAATAGAACCGTTCACCCGTCATGGTCTTGAGCGTTGGGCTGTTAGGCCGGGTTCATATAAACTAATAGACAGTTTTGCTGAAATGATTGGTTTCCAAAAAGAAAGGGCTACCTGTCCTATGGTTATACTATCCCCTGATAGAAGACATATACAAGTGTTCTCTGATTTAAGAGATGGCGTTGCTACATTAAAAACACTAAATGGTGATAATTAATGGTTGATGGTTGGCAAACAAATGACTCTGCTGTAATAGTTGGTGAATCAGTAGATGACGAAGACTCATTGGTAATTTGTTTAGTTGATGAAACACAATCTATGATGACAGCAATATTAGATAGGTCTGAAATAGAAAGCCTAGTAGAGTATATGGCTGAGTGGGTTGGTTTTCCACTAATCTTAAATAGCACTATGATGAGTGATGAATATGAATGGACTGATGAGTAGTTTCAATCTACAAAGAAGTAGATACGACCACCAACATTTTTACGAATGGCTAGGTTACACTTGGGGTAATCACATAGGTGAATGGTTTGAACTGTTCAATGACCGTAAAGGCTCACAAGTACATCGTGTGTTATTGATTGCTCCGAGGGACCATAGTAAATCCACTACATTAAGAGTTAAAGCATTACATTCCCTTTTATTTGAAAAATGGCGTAATAAGCCCTTTACAACTTGGTTGTTCTCTGCTAGTAAAGACTTAGCAGCAAACAGACTAGAAGAAATAAGAGAAGACATGAGAAGACATCCCGATTTGTCTAAAATGCTTGATGAGAAGCGTGGCGGTAAATGGGAACTGCGTCTTAATAATGGTTCTTGGATTAAAGCATCATCAGTAGGTTCTGCTATTCGTGGAGAACACCCTGCTCGTATTATCCTAGATGACGTATTAGATGATTCAGGTGATATGTCTGATGAAGTAGTCCGTAACTGGTTTCGTAAGAAAATGACCCCTATGCTGAGTCCTGATACATCTATCTTCGTAGTAGGTACGCCATTAGCGTTAACAGACTTATATCATACAGAAATGCTAAACAATGAGGCTTGGAAGAGTTGGAAGGAGGGTAGCATTATTAATTACGATGAATGGTCTAAAGACCCTAATAATGTAATCCCCAAATGCCTTTGGCCTGAGTATAGAAGTGTAGAGTTTTTACTAGAGCAACGTGTTGCTATGGGTGAGTTAGCATTTTCACAAGAGTATTTATGTAGAGTAGTTGATGACGACTCTGCTGTATATCCTTCTAGATTAACTAGAAAGCATTTAGACATGGATGCTACATTAGAATACGAAAAACAACATAGTGGTAGATATGTTATAGGGTTTGACCCTTCTCATGGTATAGGTAAAGATTACAGCGTTATGGTTGTACTAAGACAAGATACAGAAGGGTTTCTACATATTGTTAATGTATGGAGACATAATGACTTTGAGCCTAGTAAACAAGCAGATGAAATTATTAGATTATGTAGTGTATATAAGAATCCTATCTTTGCTGCCGAGTCTGCTGGTTTTCAAAGACTGTATCAAGCGTTGCTAGTGAATAAAGGGGCAAACGTAGATTATCGAGGTAGCCCAGTACAGAATAGAGTTATGAAGCAATCACTACTTATGAGACTAAGAAGTTGGTTTGAACAAGGTAAAATAATTATCCCCTATGGAAACGACCATACTAGAAAGATAATGAATGAAATGTTAGAAGAATTAGAAACTCATGCTTGGGATGGGGGCATTATTGTTGACAAAGGTAGGCATAACGATATTGTTATGGCTCTTGCTCATGCAGTAGACCAGTTCCAAAGTAAACAAGGAAATGATTCTCCTATGGTTGGAGGTAGTGCTTCTGTTGGTTCTTGGGGTAAGTCTAAGGATAAACCTAGAAGTAGTCCACATAGAGACTCTAATTCAAGGTATGTTAGATTCAGACTCTAGAATGCTGCGATAGCAACGATAGCATCATTACCCGGGTCGCCTGAGAAAACAACAGTTACAGCGTTGTCTCCAGTCGCCTTAGCGGTCTTAATGGTTATGTTATTACTTCCATCATCCTTTAGAGTTGCGATAATCTTTGAAGCGGTTGTAACGCCAGCAACAGTTAGTGCTTCGGTAGCACTTCCACCAGCAGTTGTTACTTCTACTGCATAATCCGCTAGTACAGCAGTTACGCTAGAAGATAGGTCGGCGGTATCTACGCCTCCGTCTACTATGTGGTGTCCCATTATTACATTCTTCAATTGTCGGTTCTTTGGCATAACGTAACGTCATGTTCGCTGATATATTAAGATTATGTAAACTTTATATTCTTTTTAAGGAGATTTAGTGGTTTTCAAAAAAAAAAATAAAAATTACGAGAGGGGGTTAGCGTATAATAGGGTCGCCTCGGACCCTGTTTTTGGCTCTATTTTTCATAGTTAAAATCTGGTTGCTAAATCATCAAAAACGCTGTACTGCTCGCTTATTGTTCGGTTGCTAAGTGTTAAAAACTTACACTCAATCCGAAAAACATGGATGATGATACATTCTTTGAGGAGGCTGACAACGATGATTGCCCTATGGAGAACCCCTTTAGGGGTTCTGAACAGGAAAGACCTGAGGATTCTCAGGCAATTTTTGAACTTGGATTTGGAAACCGTTTTGATTTCCCCGTCGAAAGTTCAGGAATCCCCGAACTCATACACTTTAGTGTATGGTTTGACAATGACCCCTTCTCTGATGAAGCAGTTCTGATGATGACGCTTCTTGAGGATGACGGGACTTATCATACCGGATTCTTACTTGAAAAAGACATGGAAACGATTGACTGCTCTAATCTTGAGCATCGAATTGATGACTGGTTGTATCAGGATAATTGCGAGGACTTTACCTTCGTTTTTACCGCAGAAACGAGGGAAAGAGCAGATGATAATATGTTTGACTTGAAACTAATGGTTGAAGTTGATGGAATCGCTGTACTGAACGCCAATTTAGACTCAATGTATGAAGACCAAATTGATGATACTAGGTTCTGAAAGAACCAAAGGAGCAAATTGAAAAAAAAGGAGGAAAAAAGCATGACAAAGATGCAGAAAAATGATGATGCAAAAATGACGACTGTGGAGAATGCCGTAAGGCATTCCCCAATCTTGGAGGATGTCCCTGAAAGGGACATTCCTTTCGAGAGATTTTTGAGGGAAGGAGGCCCTCAGTTCAGAGAAAAACTGATACGAAGTATCAGGTCCTATACCCCACCATCCAATTTATTGGATGAACTGGTTTATCTTCGATGGAATTACTTCATCTCCGATGAAGAGTTCCTATCGGATTATCGAATATTTTGTTTTCTTTTCGATGGAGATTGTCTTTCAATCTTCTTCGAAGATTGGGATGACGATGAAGACGAAGTCTGTTCCGAAGATTTTCTTATCAACTGGAATCTAATTCTTACTGCCTTCGGCAGTAAAAGGATGATTAAAAGGGCTAAAGAATACTTCGATGTTCAATCTACGATTGATTTGGAACAGAACCATAGGTTAGACAACAAAATCTCAAAGTTCATCGAAGATGAAGAGAAGTTCATCAAAGATGAAGTGTCGTATCTAGGAATCCGAATAACAGAGTTATTCGATGAATTAGAAACTGACGAAGTAACCGGAAAGCAACTCATAGAGTTGGAGAATCGGTTTATGAATGCTCTAACTACTGGAAACATTAAGGAAAATATGTCCTCTTTAGAGGACATAATCGAGGAAATGGAGAATAAGTTTCTAGTGAAAGATTGGTATGGTTTTGAATGGAAAGTGATGCTTGAAAGCATCATTGAGTTTACTCATTCTTCCAAATCAGACTTCAAAGAAGTCTGCAAAGAAATGAAGTTCATCTACGATGACACTTTGGAGATTTACAATTCAAGGAACTATTGAGGATTTAATCGAAGATTAGAATGGAAATAAAGGAGGTGAAAATAAGTTAAAGAAAAGTTCTCAAACTGGAGGGGTCAGCAGTCTTCGACTGTTGGCTTCTCCTTTTTTTTATTTCTTATCAGAGTTAGTCTTCGACTAATTGATATAAGGTTGGTTTCTTTCAAACTTTTTTTTGTCTTTAGACAAGCCAACCAAAATTAGCCTATTCTCTAGAAGTAGTTGGTTGCTAGATATTGAATCGAGATTCAAAAACTAAAACCATCGGTCAAATCTTTTCGTTTAGATATGACTGAAAGTCATCGAACTTTTCTCAGTTTTTTTTTGTCCGGTCAATTAACTATATTATCAGATAATATAGATAATTGGTTTTATTTTGTTGCTAAAAATGGCTTCAAAACCAAACATCTCGCACGTAGGATTCTCGCACAGGGGGAGACATCAGAAGTCCCTGCGTGGAATCGGTGTGGGCCACATATGTCTCCAAGATTGCCGAAAAAACAAACATCTTGCCTACGTTCTCCTGTGTACTCTCAGCGTGAAGATATTCTTTAGAATATCCGCGTAGAGTCGTTGCTAGAATCGTATGTATATTTGAATGGATTGTAAATCCAGTCAAATGGTATCCGTACGCTAAATACCTGCTAAGGTATTTTGAACTGGAACTTTTGCTCATTTTTTTTGGTTGCTAAATCGGCTGGAGCCAAAAGCCCTGCGTAGTCTAGTACTAGACCGATAACCTTTTAGTGCGGATACCTACGGGATTAAAGTGATGGATTTTGTGATTGAAACCCTGATTGAGATGCTGATAACGCTGAATGCCCTAACCGGAGGTCTAGTCCTACCTTCGGTTGATATGGGTCTTGGACTATTCGGAGAATACATCGAATTGATAGTTTCTACACTATCGTTCGTTGGCTTCGCAGGAATAGTTTCAGATTCGGACTTGGATGTACTACGACAGAGAATTAAAGGTCGTTATAGTGGTGCTTATAGGCTGAAAGCCGAGAAGTCAAGTGATTGCCCTATTTGTGGTTCTGAAATGCAAGGAGACGAAGTCTTGAATGTCCTTAGACTAGACCGAAAAGGAACCCAATGGGTTCACTTAAGTTGTTCGGAGAACAAAGTTCCGGCTGTTCAAAGAAGGTCTAAAGGAAATCCGAATGAGGCTAATAAACTCATAGTTTATACTCATGCTATTGAAGGTTTGTGGGATTACATGAAGCCTTCCTACTTATCCTTAGATGATTCAACTAGCAACGGTTTGAACTACGTTCATCATCCTGATACTACTTCGGATAATTGGGGTAAATTGCCAAGAAGTTACCTTCTTCATTACCATCCAAAAGGTAATCCAACACCTTTACCAAAGGTACCAAAGAAGCAACCAAAAGACGAAGTTCCTTCAATACCAAACCCTGCACCGTCTTCGACTGGCGTAGTTTCAGAGCAAGGAAATGTAATCTTCGATTTGATTAAGCAACCTTTGAACAATTGGGCTTCTCAGTTTACTGGAAGCCTTCAAGGTGAACTACGTTCAGAGTTCGATGAAATGATGTCAACGGTGAAAGATATTGCTGCTGCTGCTCCTTTGCGTCTTACTGCACTCAAGGATGATACAGTAATATTTGAGGAGAAAGTTCATGGTAGATTTGCTAGATTACTTCGTAACTGTCGAACAACGGTTGCTAACAAAAGACTTGCTAGTCTTTTAGTTGGTCCTGCTGGAAGTGGAAAGACCTACGGTGCTGAACAAGTTTTCAGAGCGTTGCTAAATATTCCAAAGGAAGCAGGTGGTATTCATTCAGCGTCAGACTTAGTTATTGTCTCATGTAATGAAGAAATGCTACCAACTGAGATAACTGGTTCAACTATACCAAACATCTCCGATGGTAGTCCAGTTTATACTATGTCTAAAATAGTCGAGACTTACATTAATGGTGGTGTTCTCATCTTCGATGAGTTTGATAGATTAGCAACAGGAACCGCAGTTGCTTTGAATGCTGCTTTAGCAGGTTCTAGTTGGCCTCTTCCTGATGGTTCAGTTGCTAAAAGACATGAAGATGCAATCTTCATCTGTACTGCTAATACCTTCGGTCATGGTAGTAATAGAACTTACAACGCTGCTAACAAGTTAGACGGAGCAACCTTGAACAGATTTGCTGGAGGAATAATCGAGTGGGGTTATGATGAAGACTTAGAGAAGTCTTTCTGTCCTAATGCTGAATTAAGGAACCTGTTCCTTGATACTAGAAACAAGATGAATAATGCAAATATCCAAAGGATAATCAGCCCAAGACACTTACAGACAGCATATACTATGACTCAAGTTCATGGTATTCCAGTCCGTCAAGCCTTCTTAGAAGGGCTAGCAGATTGGAATGTGAATGACTTGAAAATGATTGGTCTAGACCCTAACGAAGTTACCAAAGCAGCCGAATATGAAGAGGTCTTTGACCTCGGAGGGGCAGTCTGAATAGACTGTCTCTCCTTTGATTTTCAATCAAGGAGGTGAAAAAGTATGGCAAGTTTAACCAAAACTGAGGTTGTTAACTTCTTACAAGAAGTAAACGACACTAATCAGGCTTCAACTTTCGTAAACGAAAAGATGAATGCTCGTTGCTTCGTTGCTCATTCAGCGAATGACTTATCAGATTTCTTAAGGCCTGAGAATCTTAAGATTATTCAGTCTCTACCGAACGGTAGTTTCGATGATAATTACACCGAGAATCCTCTAGAAGATGTTCCTTCTCTGTCATGGATTGGCCGTGAAGAAGGCATTGAAGGTGTCCCTGCAAATAAACTAACAGAGTCTCGGATTTCATCCGAATTAGGACAGTTCAGACAAATTGATATTGATTTACTTGTAAAGTTCCGTCAAGAAGCACTACAACAAGTCAATGAAATTGACTTAACTGAGTTCGTTGCTAAGTGGAGAAATGTTGAGTCCTTGCCCTGCAAGGTCAATGCTTTCCGCCTGTTAAATGGTGAACCATTTGGTAGGAGAAAGATGAAGTCAAAGGCTCCTAGAGATTCAATTGCTCTAGTCCTGCCTTTGGCTGCATCATGTTCTGTTGGTGCTGAGGTACTTGCTGCTGCTATGGCGGTAGTTGTTGCTATCTCCGAAGCCCTTTCTGATGCCGGATTTAACCTTGAGGTTTGGATTGCTAACCGAGGCAAATCTGTTTACAATGGTGCTTATAGCAACGGTTTTTATGCTTACAAATTGAAGGACCCTTCGGACCCATTCAATGATACTTTAGTATCAAGTGGTGCTTCTAGTTGGTTCTTTAGAACTGGAATATTTACCCTAATGAAGACATTAGGAGGTCCTGATGTAGATGGTAGTTTAGGTTATCCTGATGTAGTTTATTCTGATGAGGATAAGCAAGAAATACTTCGTATGATTGGTCTTGAAGAAGGCCATGTAATGGCAGGATGGTCGGCAGGTGGCATTTCTGCCACTAACGCTATGAAACATATGGTTAGTGAGATTAGTAAAGCGTTGCTTAACTACACTACTAAAGGAGGTGAATAAATGGATGAAACAACAGTCCCTACGGACTTCTTGACTGATTTGGTTAGGGTGTTGCTAGACCCTTCTGAGGAGGAGCGTGGCTTTGCGGCTCGTGTCCTTCTTAGCAACCTTCTCAGAGAGCAAGGCGTTCCTCAAGAGGAACTAAGGACATTTACCGAGGAATCAATTACATTGATAGAAGCGATTCACCGAGGCGAAGACATACAAACAGAGGATGTGCAAGACATATCCGACAGAGTGTTTGATTCTTTACAAGAATAAGCAACCTACATAGCAAATTGGGGGGATGGCTTCGCCATCTCCCCTTTTTTTAGCAACAATTTCAGGCCCTACTGGAACCTCATTCTGGAACCAGTTTCTCTAGCAACCAAATTACCTTCGGTAATTTACGTGCGTGTTTGAGGGGGTTAAGGACCACCCTCTAGTGGTTCTTGACCCATACACACGGATGCAGTCTCGCATCAGCCTCCCTACTGAAATTGAAACCGTTTCTAAGTAGAGGCGGTGAGAGACTTAATCACTATCAATACTTGCGAAGAAATGCGGGAGATAAAAGCATAATTTTCAACTTTCGACAGGTTTGTGTAGATACGCATACATGAGAGGGCTACCTAACAACGGCCAAGCCTACACCTAGACACCAGCAGATACACCAGCACACAAGCAACCACAGAGGCAGGTCATACGGGGGCTACGCACAGACTAGGTGTGCATACATAGACAGGTGAGTTGGTCGGTTTTGGCCGAGTGGTTTAAGTATGACACCGAGGTCGGAAGGGTTGAGTTACATGGAAAGCGATAACATGAATATAACGATTGACGGAAAAACGATAGATGAAGTAGGTGCAGAAATAGATGCACGTACAGAGGTGGATAAGCACCTACGCAAAGAGGCGAGAAAGCAACGCAGACAGAGAGCAAGGGGATATGATACAATGCTAATACAGAGAGACGCAGCAATCAGCAGAGCAAATAAAATGGTTAGAGTAAGCAACGATTTACTATGTGATATAGAGAATTACTTCGAGGCACTTGACGCTAATGCTAGCAACATACAGATGCAAGACCTACGCAGGAAAATCTTCGATTCAGTTGATGATGTGGATTATGCAATAGGGGGTGTCTGAGTATGGAACATGAAGGCAACCGTTACCTAAGAGTACAACAAACAAGACCGCCTCCATTTTATCACGAAATGTTTGAGGTATTTGCTGAATTGACACAGCAAGATATGTTCGCTAGGCCAACACTAGCAACGATTGACGTAGAATCCGAAGAAGTCGCTATGCCCGCAGGTATCATATTCCTGCAAGAAGCATGGTTTAGAGGCGTAGAGGCATTTCACGAATACAGTTTAGACCCTGACAACCAAACTAAAGACTCTATCATCAATTCTAAGGTAGATGAGGTGTGTGATACAGAACAACTAGAGTTTTACATATGGTCTGTATGGGTAGACCTATGCGGATTTGAGCATGGTAAAGATGTACCTAAAGACAAGTGGTTGCGTAGTATAGCAAAGACGCTTACTCTCAGGGCTTATGATGTAGCCCAAGCACAAATAGAGGGGGGTTGCTAAATATGGTTTCAATCGTGTCGCATCTAGGCTCCCTATATGTGTATGTGGGGGAGGCTTCCAAAGCAACCGAGCCTCCTCATCCTGATACCCACCTGCCTGTACTGG
>TARA_R100000742_G_C4279622_1_pt1 | contig 12506 bp, 18 predicted proteins | sample TARA_R100000742 | Tara Oceans TARA_R100000742 (sample SAMEA2623309) | marine metagenome | biome: marine biome (ENVO:00000447); feature: deep chlorophyll maximum layer (ENVO:xxxxxxxx); material: "saline water (ENVO:00002010), including plankton (ENVO:xxxxxxxx)" | depth 40 m | reverse complement strand
GCCAAATCAAAATGATGACACTCAAAGTTTTATTCAAACTTACTACGAAGATTAATAAAATATTTTTTTTATTAGAAAATTTTTTTTAATTTAGCTTTTAATGAGTTTATTCAAAGAAATATTTGATGGTTGGGGTAATTTGATAAAAGATAAATTTGGAACTTTAGATCAACAAACCAAAGAACTTGCACAAACCAGATTGGCGAATTGTCATTTTTGTAAAATGAGAAAAGGAAGAGTGTGTAATCCACTAATGAGTGGCGAACATCTTGTTACAGGTCAAATTGTAAATGGTTGTGGTTGTTCAATAGATGCAAAAGCATTATCTCCAACATCAGTTTGTCCTTTGGGTAAATGGTAAATTATATATTATGAGTATAAATATAAGTGATTTTATTACTGAATTTGAGATAGAGTTCATTGATAATATTAGGCGATTAGGTCTAAAGAAAAAAGATGTTGCAAATAAGTTAGAAATGACTATGCCAACATTAAATTCAAAAATCAAAAATCCTCAAACTTTAAATTTAAAGGATATTGAAAATTTGAAAGAATTAAATTTTAACTTAAAAACTATTTTAAATGAGTCAAACGAAAACTCCGAAAGCAGCACCTAAAAAGGTGGCTAATAAAACTATAGATTATCCTAATTGGAGTATTACAATCAAAATCTATAAGATTCAAAATGAAATTGGTGCTATTAGTAAAGATGCCACCAATCCATTTTTTAAGTCAAAATATGCTGATATAAATTCAATGTTACAACAACTACAACAATTATTTTTAAAATTTGGTGTTACAATAGAACAACCTACTTCAAATGGTAGGGTATATACTATTTTAACTTGTATTGAAACAGGACAATCAAAATCAGCAGATTTAGAACTTCAAATGGTGTCTGATCCACAAAAACTTGGAAGTACGATTACCTATTTTCGTAGGTACACTTTACAAAGTTTACTTGCATTAAACACCAAAGATGATGATGCAAATACTGCATCTGGAAAGACAGTAAGTCAAACAAAAGTGCAATCAAACAATCAACATCAACCTGATTGGATGAAAACACAAAAATTTTAAATTAAAATTATGAAAAATTAAATATTTAAATTATGGTTACAGAAACTATTTATATACAAGGTGTAAGAATTTTTGCACCACACGAAAATGCACCTGATTTTGTATTAGGTCAAGGATATATAACACCAAAAATATTAGTAGATTTTATTAAAGAAAATCCTAATGTTCTTTCAAGTGAATATGATGGGAATAAACAAATTCCTATTCAAGTTACTAAAAAAGATGATGGTGGGTTAGCTTTGAAATTTAACGATTTTACACCAAAGCAAAAAGAGGTACAGACAGAATCTATACCTGTAAAAAGTGAGCAAGTTGATGATGACTTGCCATTTTAAATATAAACACAAGGGGGTATTTAATTATACTCCCTTTTTTTAATTTAAAAATTTAATATTAAATATTATGGACACTTGGATATTACAACAGTTAATTATCAATCTTGATAAAACTATAAACGAAAAAAATGAAGAAATTAAAAAATTAAAAAACGAGAAAAACGAAGAAATCAAAAAATTAAAAAAGGAATTAAAAAAACTAAAGAATAAAGAAAAATCAAATGAAACTAAAACCACAAATTCAGAACTTACAAACCAAGACTGATTCAATACAAGATTATCATTCTAAAGAATGTATATCTGCATCAGGACTAAAATTGATTTCTAAAAAATCAGTTTATCACTACTTAAATAAAAAACCTATACAATCCAAAAGTTTAGATTTAGGAATCGCAACTCATATAATGGTATATGATGGTTATGAAGAATTTTTAAAGCAATACTTTATAATGCCAAAACTTGATCTTCGTAGAAAAGAAGATAAAGATATAAAAGAAAAACTTTTAAAAAAGGCAGATGGTAAAATTTTATTATCGCAAGATGATGATACTATTATAAGAGGTATTTATGAAAATCATATTAGGTCAGAAATAGCACAAAAATATTCTAATGGCGATATAGAAATATCTCATTATGGTCAGTATGAGGGTATTGATGTTCGTGTTAGACCTGATTGTATAGCAAGAGATAGAAGTTGGATAAGTGATGTTAAAACTTGTCAAGATTCTTCACCAAGAGCTTTTAGAATGGATTTATATAAATGGTCTTATCATCTACAAGCAGTTTTTTATTGCGATATGATAGGTGTTGATCCTTTAAATTTTAGATTTATTGCTTGTGAAACTAACTACCCATATCAAGTGCAAGTGTACTCATTATCGGAAGATTTAGTAGAAAAAGGTAGGGATGGATATAGGTCAGCTTTTAAGTATTGGAAAATGTATTTAAATGATGGTATAGTGCCAGGTTTTATTGGCGAGTATAATAAAGATGGTAGTATAATTATTTAAAAATCTCTTAAATGAAAGATTTAGCACTAATACGAGGATATGTAAATAAATATTTTGAGTTAGATATTAGAGATAAAAATAGGAAAAGAGAATATGTTGATGCACGATTTATTTATTTTACATTAAGCAGACAATTAATATCAGGAATTACTTGTGATAGAATCGGCAGATCTGTCGGATTAAACCACGCTTCAGTTGTTCACGGTATAAAAACTTTGGAGTTGTTATTAACTTATGACAAAACCATACAAAATAATTATTTAACTTTAAAGAATATTTGTTTAAGTAATATTGAGAATTTGGCAAACCCTTTTGAAAAATATTTAGGAAAAGAGGATAAACTTCAACATAGTGTAATGGAATATATGAAATTCCAATACCCAAATGTTTATGCAATTCATATACCGAATGAGGGTAAGCGAAGTCCATTCGAAAGATTTAAGTTTAAATATTTAGGTGGTAGAGCAGGAGTTCCAGATATTATGATATTTAGATCAAACGGTGAAAAGAATGGTCTTGCTATTGAATTAAAAGTTGGTTATAATAAGCCAACAGAAAATCAATTAGAATCTATTGAAAAATTAAAGAAAGAGAATTGGGAGTGTCATTGGCTAAATGATTATGATAAAGTCATACAGGTCATTGAAGATTACTTCAGTAAAAATTCTCACAATGCAGACATATAAAATGATATATTGGTCAGAAACTAAACAAAGAATTAGGTTTACAGTTAAACATAATTTTGAAGATTATGAGAATTATGATTATGTCGGTGCATTGACAAAGGTTGAATTTGATTTACTTATTGAAGCATTATTTGTTAAATATGAAGATGAATTAATAAGTTTTGAAGAAGTACAACTTATGTATGATAAGTTAAGAACCTTTTGTAATAATCTAAAAGATATAACAGAGAATTTATAATAATAAATTTAGAATTTTAGAATGACAAAAAAAAGTTACTATGCAGTTATACCTGCTTTTGTAAGGTATGATTCTGAAATAACTGCAAATGCCAAATTATTATATGGCGAGATTACAGCTTTATGTAATGAAAAAGGATATTGTTTTGCAAGTAATAAATATTTTGCTGACCTGTATAGTGTAAAAACAAGATCAATAACCGATTGGATTTCGCAATTAAAAGATAAAGGATATATTAAATTAAAGTTGTTGTATAAAGAAAATTCTAAAGAGGTAAAAAGTAGAGAAATCTACATCACAAATTTTCGTGAGGTATCGCAAAAAAACACACCACCTATAGAAAATAATCACCAGGTTAATAATATTATATATAATAATAATAATACAGTTAATAATAAAAGTAAAGAATATTCAGATATTGTTTTAAAGTCTTTTGAACCTATTTGTAATTTATTTCCACCTCAAACAAGACCTAAAACACAAGCTGAAAAAAATGCTTGGCTTGATTGTATAGATAAACTTGAAAGGTTAGATGGATATTCACCAAGAAAAGTTTACTTCATATCACAAAAAGTTAGATCAGATGAATTTTGGAAAGACAATTTTTTAACTCTACTTAAATTAAGAAAAAGAAATAAAGATGGATTAAAATATATAAATCTGTTTGAAGCAAAATTTGGTAAACAATTAAAACAAATGAATTTATGAATAAAACACTTGTAAAAGAACTAAAAGCAAAAGCAGAAGATGTAGCTGATAAATTTTCTATAAAAAATAGAGAGGGAAATTATAACAATGAAATATTTAAAGTAGTTGAGGTAATTCCAATGTCAGATCATACAGCTTCGGTAATATTTAAAAAGAATACTGGTAAAAAAGCAGTTTTCTTTTTTTATTATATAAATAGGGGAATTGCTAAAGGTTGGAAATATTTTGTACCAACAGATTCTCATATTATAGGTATGCAATCATTTAATTTTTATAAATTAGAAGTTGAAAGGAATAATTATAAAGAAAACTTTTAATGAATGTATTAGAATTATTTGCAGGTTCTTGTACTTTTAGCAATGAAGCTAAAAAGTTAGGTTATAATACATTCACTTCTGATTATAAGCAATTCAATAATATAGATTATGTTGTTGATATACTTGAATTTGATGTTTTAAAAGTTCCATTTAAACCTGATTTAATATGGGCAAGTCCACCTTGTACTTATTTTAGTGTAGCATCTATTGGTAAACATTGGAACAAAGACCATACACCAAAATCTAATAATGCTTTAATTGGTGTTAAGTATGTTCAAAAAACAATAGATATTATAAATTATTTTAAACCTAAATATTGGTATATAGAAAATCCAAGAGGTAAATTAAGAAAATTAGAAGTTGTAAAAGGTCTTGAAAAAGCAACTGTTTGGTATTGTCAATATGGTGATGATAGAGCAAAACCTACAGATATTTGGTCAAACAATATTTCATCATTGTTAAATCCAAATGGTTGGAATCCAAGAAAACAATGTTTTAATGGTAATAAAAATTGTCATCATCAACCTGCACCAAGAGGTAGTCGAACTGGTACACAAGGATTAAAAAATAATTATGAAAGAAGTAAATTGCCAATAGAATTATGTAAAGAAATATTAGGAAAATGAAAGAAAAGTTTTTAGAATTTGGAATAGACATTGGGTTTAAAACAGGTGAATTTCACACTACTTGTCCAAAGTGTTCACACAAAAGAAAAAAGAAAAGAGAAAGGTGTTTGTCTATAAACGAACCTAAAGGATTATTTAATTGCCATCATTGTAACTGGTCAGGAAATGTAAATCTTACCAAAAAGAAAGAATATGTAAGACCAATAGAGGTAAAATCAGAATTATCTGAAAAAACTTTAAAATGGTTTTCTAAAAGAGGTATTACCGAAACAACACTTGTGAATTGGAAAATTACAGAATCTAAAGAGTATTTCCCACAAGCAAAACAACAAAGAGTAGCTATTAATTTTAACTACTATCGTGAAAAACAACTTATAAATATTAAATATCGTGATGGTCAAAAGAACTTTAAGTTATTTAAAGATGCTGAACTTATCTTTTATGGTATAGATAATATTAAGACAATGAACAAAATTTATATAACAGAGGGAGAGATAGATGCACTTTCACTACACGAGGCAGGTCTTTATAGTGTTTGTTCAGTTCCTAATGGTGCTAATATAGGATCACAAAGATTAGAATACCTTGATAATTGTTGGGAATACTTTGTTGAAAAAACGGAAATAGTATTATGCACCGATAATGATGATGCAGGGTTATCATTAAGAAATGAACTTGCAAGAAGATTTGGTCAAGGAAGATGCAAGTATGTAGAATTTGGCGATTATAAAGATGCTAACGATATTCTTGTAAACAAAGGTGCAAGTGAGCTTCGTGAGATTATTAGTAAAGCAAAAAACTTTCCGATTGAAGGTGTGCTAAATATTCACGATATTTGGGATAGTGTATTAAATTATAATGAAAATGGAATCAAGAATTATAGTGTGCGACTTGGAGACAGTAATAGATATTTTAACATTAGCTTCGGAGAATGGACAGTTCTCACAGGGATACCTAATGCAGGGAAATCAGATGTCTGCGACCAAATATGCACTAACCTTGCAATACACAACGATTTTCGGATAGCAATGTTCTCTCCAGAGAGTTTTCCTTATGAAGCTCATATAAAACGACTTGCTAATAAGATAAACGAAAAAGAATGTACAACAGAAGATCTAAACAACACAAAAGATTTTATTGAAGAACACTTTTTCTTTGTTAAGATAGACTTGCAAAATCTTACTCTAAAAGGCATTTTAGATGCTTTTAAACAACTTGTTTTTCAAAAAGGGGTAAATATTTGTGTTATAGATCCATATAATATGTTAGACCACTCTGCTCAAAAAGATTTTACTTATGTTGGTAAACTATTATCAGAGATTACCCAGTTCTGCCAACAAACCAATACTCATTTATTTTTAGTTGCTCATCCAAGAAAAATGGAAAGTGTTGAGGGAAAATATAGAGTTCCAAATCCTTATGATATTTCCCAGTCAAGCGACTTCTTTAATAAAGCATATAATTGTATTACTTGTTATAGAAATATTGGTCAAAAAACAATATATGGAAGTGATAGTGTTCAAATATATGTTCAAAAAATAAAGAGAAAAGAAAATGGGAAACAAGGCGATTTTATGGTTGCACCTGATTTTAAAAATGGGGGTGTGTATAAAGAAATAGATAAAGACAAACAAAGGTTTGAAGTAATAAAAGACAATATACCTTTTTAAATAAAAAAATATGAAACAAAAAATAAGTATAAAAAAAATAAAACCAAATAAAAATAATCCAAGATTTATAAACAACTCTAAATTTAAAAGATTAGTAAAATCTATTGAGGAGTTTCCTCAAATGTTAGAAAAACGACCAATTATTGTTGATGAAAATTTTATTGTTCTTGGTGGTAATATGCGATTAAAGGCTTGTAAAAAAGCAGGACTTAAAGAAATTTGGATTGAACAAGTTATTGGTTGGTCAGAAAATCAGAAAAAAGAATTTATCATAAAAGATAATTCAAGTTTTGGTGAGTGGGATTGGGATATATTAGCAAATCAATGGGATATAGAACAGTTAGAAGATTGGGGGTTAGATATTCCTGAAATACCAATTGTTGATGTAGAAGCAGAAGAAGATGATTACCAAATACCTGATGAAATAAAAACAGATATTGTATTAGGGGACTTAATAGAAATAGGCGAACATAGATTGTTGTGTGGCGATAGTACAGACAGCGAACAAGTGGCTAAGCTAATGAATGGAGAGAAAGCAGATATGGTTTTTACTGATCCACCATATAATGCCTTAAAGAGTTGGAAAAAAAATGAAACTAAAAGCGAAACAAGATTAAATCCTAACGAATGGTTTGCAAATGATAATATGAATTGGAATGATTTTGAACAATTTTTATTAGATAGTTTTAAAAATTTTAATAGCGAAAGTGTTTATATATGTTGTGACTATAGAATATATCATATAGTTAAAAAACAAATAGAATTATGTAATTATAAATTAAAACACTTAATCGTATGGAAAAAAAATATATGGGGATTAGGTAAAAGATATAGATTTCAGCACGAATTAATTATATATGTAACAAAAGAAAATAATTCACCGTTTTATGGTGACAACTCTCAAAGTGATGTGTGGGAGGTTGATGTAGATAGGCAAACTAAACATAAAACACCAAAACCAATAGAATTGTCGTCTATTGCTATAAAAAACAGTAGTAAAATAAAGATGTTAGTTCTTGACCTATTTCTTGGTAGTGGTTCAACAATGGTAGCAGCTCACCAATTAAAAAGAAAATGCTATGGAATGGAACTTGATCCAAAATATTGTCAAGTTATAATAGACAGGATGCAAAAACTTGACACTAATATTGAAATAAAAATTAATGGTAAAAAATATAAATCAAAAAACTAAACTCGTTCTTTATATTTAGCTTATTATTCAAATCCTAATAAGCGAACTTTTTAAATAACGAGGTTTTGTTAGTTTCCTCGTTTTAATACCTTTGTAGAATGTTTGATGTTAATATAGCTTTAATGAGAGGTTTTGGGGTAGGAATTAACTACTCTAATGAAGATTTAGAGGGTGTAGATTACATAGCTAATGATCTGCGACATACTATTCAAATAATCTTTTTTTTCGTAATAATCAACATAAATTACTATACTCCCATAGAAGAAGATTAAAATTAATCTCATTGATTATCAAGTAGTTAGCAATTTTTACTAATTATATATATAAAATATTCTTTTATTTGTAAAATATTCTTTATATTTAAGTATTATTAAAACAAAACTAACTTAAAATAATTAAAATGAAAAATATATTACAACCACAATTAGTAGAGAAATCACTAACAAAAAAAGAATTTCTAAATAACATTACTATTAAAAATTACCAAGAATGTAAAAGCAGAAATGGTATCGCTTATTCTGCTGATATTTATTACAAAGGTAAATTTGTATGCGATATTATAGAAGCAGGTCAAGGTGGCGAATTAAAAATAAATCCATATTCAAAAGTTTCTAAAGATAAGTGGGAATTTGATAATACAATCAATGCTATATTTGAAACTATTGACAAAAAAGAATTAAAAATAATTTCTTCAATTAAAAATGAAGATGGAAGTTTTTATTCTTATGTAGCAAGATTAGATAGTTTATTAATTGAAGCAGTAGATGATTTTTGTGCAAAAAAAGATTTTGAAAAAAATCAAAAGAAAGGTTTATTGTTAGATACAAATAAAAAAGGTGAATATAGGATTATATCTTGGGGTAATGTTACAATACCTACATTACTAAAGAAATATGGTAATAAAGGTAGGGATGTAATACAACAAGGAATTACCAAATATAAAGACAAAGAAGATATATTAAATAAAGAATACTTAATGTCCTTAGGATTTACCTTTTAACCTAAATCATTGTTTTAAAATCAAGCCCACCTATTTGGTGGGTTTTTTTATGTACTTTTGTAAAGTGAAAACAAACAAAAAAGAACATACTAAAAAAGCATTGCTTACTGCTTTAGAAAAATCATTAGGAGTTGTTACAAGTGCTTGTAAGATTGCTAAAGTGGGTAGAACTACTTTTTACCAATATCTAAAAGAAGATGAAGATTTTGCTAAAAAGGTAAAAGACATTGAAAATATCGCTTTAGATTTCGCTGAAAGTCAATTACACAAACAAATACAAGAGGGAAATACAACTGCTACAATATTCCTACTAAAAACAAAAGGGAAAAAAAGAGGGTATATTGAACGACAAGAAATCCAACACGATGGATCAATTAAATCAACACTTATAGAATGGAAACCACCACAAGAAGAAAAGTTGAGCAAAGATGCAACAGACAATTCTACGACCTTATCAAATCAGAAAAAAGATTCAAAGTCCATCAAGGAGGAACAAGATCAGGAAAAACAGTAGCTGTTTGTCAATACCTTGTTTATTTACTTACAACATCAGAGAAACCTTTAACTATCTCTATTGTTCGTAAGACATTACCTGCACTTAAAGGTTCTGTATTAAGAGATATAATGCTAATTCTCCAGGACACAGGTATTTATTTTTTAGGAGTTCATAACAAAGCTGAAAACACTTTTAGCTATAATGGGCATTTAATTGAGTTTCTATCGGTAGATGAACCACAAAAGATTCGTGGTCGTAAAAGGCATATAGCTTTTTTAAACGAGGGTAATGAGCTTAATATTGAGGATTTTAGACAAATCAATATGAGAACAATAGATATGGTAATTCTTGATTTTAACCCATCTGATCCTATACATTGGATATATAGCGACCTAATACCAAGAAAAGATTGCGATACCTGGATAACGACATATAAGGATAATAAGTTCTTGTCGCAAGACCTGGTAAATGAGATTGAAAGAATGAAAAAAAGAGATATAGATTATTGGAGGGTTTACGGAGAGGGTTTAAAAGCTATATTTAGTGCAAGACAAGTATTTAATAATTGGGAATTTATAGATTATAAAGATTTCCCAGAGTTTGACCTGGAAATGGAATCTGTAATAGGAATTGACTATGGATATTCTAATGATCCTACAGCTTGTGTTCTTGTCAATAAAAAGAACGATAAAATATATATTCACGAAATATTATATCGTAAGTCAATGACCAACTCTGATATTGTAGATTATCTTAAAGAAAAAGGTTATGGAGAAGTTTTATGTTATGGCGATTCTGCAGAACCTAAATCAATAGAAGAAATGCGAAGATTAGGTCTTTATATTAAACCTGCAGTAAAAGGTCAAGGGTCTATAAACTCTGGAATATCAAAATTAAAAGAATATGATATAATTGTTAGTAATGAGTCAAAGAATATTATCAATGAATATCATAGTTATTATTGGGAACAATTAAAAGATGGAACGATAATAAACAAGCCACAAGACAAAGAAAATCATACAATGGATTCTATTCGTTATGCTGTTTATTCCCATTTTGGAAAGCGAGAAAACTTTTTTGTAATTTAATTAGTATTTTTGTAAAATATAAAGATATTTAGATGGCATCAATATTAGACAGGTTTGGAAAATTAGTTTCTAAAAACTTTCAAAAGACAAGTATAGATTTTAACAAAGCAATATTCAATTATTTAGGTAATTCTATTTTATGGAATCCTGATAATGATGAAACTTATGTTAACAAAGGCTATAGACAAAATACAACTATTTATTCAATAGTTAATCTGATAGCAAAAACAGCATCCTCAATTCCTTTTAATGTTTATGAGATTAAAAGCGATAGTGATTTAAAAAGGTATAAGTCAATTACAAGTGGTCTTGCAAATGGTATGAGTTTACATAAAGCAGAGATATTAAGAAAGCACTCACTACAGGAACTACACGATACAGAATTACACGAACTACTTGAAAGACCGAATCCTGCACAAAGTTATAGTAGTTGGATTCAAGAGATAATAGCTTTTGGTAAATTAACAGGTAATAGATATATCTATGGTATAAAACCTGAATCAGGTCCTAATCAAAGTAAATTCCAGGAACTTTATGTTTTGCCAAGTCAAAATGTTGAGATTAATAGTGGTGGGATATTTGAACCTGTAAAATCTTATACATTAGATTACAATGGTAATTATCATATTCCTGTTGAAGATGTTTGCCATATTAAAGATTTTAATCCTTACTATGATGGTACAGGATCGCACCTTTACGGAATGTCGCCACTAAAAGCAGGATTACGAGCTTTAGATACTAATAACGAAGCAGTAACGACTGGTGCGAAATATTTACAGAATCAAACTGCAAGAGGAGTTTTAATGTCAGAGGAGGGAGATTTAAACGAAGTTCAAGCACAAGCATTAAAAGAGAAGTTTAGAAATAATTATTCAGGATCTAAAAATGCAGGAGATATTGTTATTACTCCTAAAAAATTATCTTGGGTTAATTTTGGAATGACTGCTGCTGATCTTTCACTTATTGAGCAGTATAATGCTTCAATTAAAGATTTATGTAATATTTATTCAGTTCCTGTTGTTTTACTTAACAATACAGAATCATCAACTTACAATAATGTAATAGAAGCTAAAAAGAGTTTATACCAAAATGCTATTATTCCAGAACTTAATAAAGTTCGTGATGAGCTTAATAGATGGTTAGCACCTGCTTATGGCGAAAAAATATATATAGATTTTGATTACACTAATATTTCAGAATTACAAGAAGAAATGGATAAAGTGGTAAATCAGATGTCTAATGCTTGGTGGCTAACTCCAAATGAAAAAAGACAAGCAATGTCATATAGTATTGATGCTGATAATGAAAAGTTAAACGATTTTTATATTCCTGCCAATCTAATGCCATTAGAAGATGATATTATTGAAGATGACTTTAAAAGTTTAGAAACAAACTTTAGTGAACTTTATGATGTAAAACTAAATGATATAAAAGATGATAAGAAAGAAGAAGTAGAAGAAAAAAGAGCAGCTACTGAAGTAGGTCCTGATAAATACACAACTATCAGGGAAGCTGAAGATAGAGCAAAAGAACTTGGAGGATCAGGTCATCATATTCACAGGTATCAAGGTGAGGTATATTATATGCCATTTAAAACTCACGAAGAATGGTTAAGAAGAACAGGAAAGAAAAAAGACTGGTCAATATAATCTAATAAAGTTTTTCTTTTATGGACATTAAAAAAATAAAAGCAAATTTTCATAAGAATTGGTTAAAGCAATTAGAGATTGGCGAGAAAAAACAAGATAAGATATGGTTTGATTATCTAAATGGAGAAGCTAATAAGATAATTGATGAGTTTTTAGCTAATAATAAGAATATTCAAAATGTAGATGCTTATTATACTTTAGATCAGTTTGAAAATTTATATATAGGTCTTTATAAAGATATTGGACTACGAATGGCAAATTGGTATATGAATAATTATAAAAAGTATATAAGAAAGCAAGATGCAAGTCAGTTTCAAGATATATGGTCAGAGAAATTTGCATTTATTGGAAAAGCAACAGCAGGGCAAAGAATTGTTAGTGTAAGTGGCAATAGGAAAAAGGAATTAATAA
>TARA_R100000742_G_C4279624_1_pt1 | contig 12718 bp, 6 predicted proteins | sample TARA_R100000742 | Tara Oceans TARA_R100000742 (sample SAMEA2623309) | marine metagenome | biome: marine biome (ENVO:00000447); feature: deep chlorophyll maximum layer (ENVO:xxxxxxxx); material: "saline water (ENVO:00002010), including plankton (ENVO:xxxxxxxx)" | depth 40 m | reverse complement strand
TTTTTTTATAAGAACTGAGGGAGGTGTTGCTAAACGTGGTGGTTTTCAAGCCTTGCATGATTTTACTGGCGTTACAGAAAACACTGCAATACGTCAGCAAGTAAGGTTAATACCTTTTATATTCTCAGATGATGAGCAATATGTAGTAGCTTTATCGCATCAGAAGTGTGAGATATTTTTTATCAACCCCACTACTGGTGCATTAAGTTTAGCAACTACGCTTACTCAAGATGTAGATAGTGCAACACTTCAATGGGATCAGGCATATCTTCATGAACTTACATATGCTCAAGGCGGTGACGTTTTATTTCTTTGTCATAATACTTTTATGTGCCAACAATTAGTAAGAACTGGTTTAAATAGTTTTCAAGTAGAACAGTTTACTTTTCAACTTCAAGCAGGAAATGCTAAGACTTATCAACCATATTATCCTTTCCATGCTACTGGTGTTACTTTAAATCCTTCTGCTACTACTGGAACTGGTATTACTATTACCTCAAGTGCAGCATATTTTGATACAACTGGTAGTCAGTCTGGAGGTAACTACGCTGATTCTAAGCATGTCGGCCTTACTTTATTATACCATGATGCTGAAATTTTAATTACTTCTGTTCAATCTTCTACACAAGCAACTGGGAATGTAGTTGATGAGTTGTTTGTAGAATTAGATCCAAATGCTGCAAGAACTATTGATGGTTCCACAACAGTAGAAATTACTCATGTAAATCATGGTATGACAGCTAATGATTCTATTACTATAAGAAATGCATCTGCTGTTGGTGGATTAGATGCTGTTCATTTAAATGGTTCTAGAACGATTCAAAAAGTAATTGATGAAAATAGATACACAATTACTGGCGGCAATACTGCAAATACTACTGAAGATGGTGGTGGTAATATACAAATTGTAACTCATGCGCCTACACAAGAATGGATGGAGCAATCATATTCTTCATTGCGAGGTTATCCTGCTGCTGTTGGTTTCCATGAGAATAGGTTGTGGTTTGGTGGTACGCTTGCACAACCTGATACTGTATGGGCTAGTAAGTCTGGGTTGTATTATAACTTTGATATTGGTGAAGCTGCTGATGATGATTCTCTAGAACTTGTAATGAGTATTGGTGAGGTGGCTACCATACGCCATTTTGTTTCTAACAGAGACATACATATTTTTACGGCAGGTTCTGAGTTTTTTATTCCTACATTTGAGAACCAACCAATTACCCCCACAAATGCTAGGGTAAAAAGGCAAACATCTTTTGGCTCTACGTTTGTTAGACCGCAACCTTTCTATGGTGCTACTATCTTTAGTCAGATTGGCGGCAAGATGATACGTCAGTTTGTGTTTGATGATAGTGAGCAAGCTTATAAGGCTGATCCTATTTCATTGCTTTCTTCTCATTTAATAAGCGATCCTGTTCAAATGTGTGTTATTAGCGGTGCTGTAAATACTGCTGAATCATTTGTCTTTGCTCAGAATTTTACTGGTGAGATTGCTGTCTATAATCTCAATCGTATTGAAGGAGTTGCAGGATGGACAAGGTTTGAAACTAATGGGTCATTTCATTCTGTTACTGCCATTGGTAATCGTGTGTTTGCTGTTATTAAAACTGACCTTGGATCAGGAACTAAAAGTTTTGTATTTACTGAACTAAATCAAAACGTAAGTTTAGATCTTGGAAATACATACTCAGGAAGTAATGGTGTCTTCACTGTATCAAACTTTTTTGAGAATGGTGCAAAGGTCGACGTAATAAGTGCTACAGACTACTTAGGTGAATTTACAGTGTCAGGTGGTCAGATTGATGTTTCGTCTGTGGACGCCTCTCTCTCAAGCTGTCAGGTAGGTTTTGGTTTTGATGTAGAGTTAAAGACTAATCCTATAGATGTTAATACTGCAATCGGCCCAGAAACAGGGCAGCCTAGAAGTTTATCTAGAGTAATCTTAGATTTATCAGAGACTCTCTCTGTTTCGGTAAATAATAAGAAGTTAATAATAAGAAAAGTAAACAATGACTTTAGCCAACCAAGGCAAGCGGTCACAGGGAAAAGGGAGTTCTACTTACTGGGATATAATAAAGATCCTCAGATTACAGTAACGCAAACTGCACCTATGTTTATTCAAGTTAATGGTTTAGTCGCGGAGGTATCTTTCTGATGGGTATTAATCCTCTTACTGTTGTTGCTACTGGTCTTAGTCTTTTAGGTACAAAAAAAACCTATGACTATCAAAAAGCAGAAGCTGAAAGAAGAGCAGAGCTTGGTGTATTTGATGCTAGGCAAAAAGTTAATGAACTTTTCTTAGCAAAAGCTCAAGCAATAAGCGAAGGTAATCGTAGATTGGAAGATATGGAAAGGGCTGAGAACCAAAACATTGCTATGTTTAGTGGTAAGCTTGCTGCTTCAGATAGATCTGTTGATGCATACCTTAAAGCAAATAGAGATACTGTTTTTGCAGATATGGAAGATTTAGAAAAGATGTCTAACTTGCAATCTGCTAAATATGCAACGGCTGCTACTCTTGATTATAAATATGGACAAGGCGCTGCATCAGGAATAAGGGCAGAAGCTAATATAAATTTATTAAGTAATCTATCTAGTTTATTAAAAAATATAGACATGACTCCAAAGGATTAAGTTATGCCAATAGTTAGGGAAAAAAGACAAGTAGGCAGTATAGGGCCAATAGGAGTTGTTAGCTCTAGAGGGGGCGATGCCGAAAGATATAGAAGATTAGCTAACGCTACTGATAAGCTAACTCAACTTGCTATTGGTGAAATGGGTAGGCAAGCCCAGATAAGTGCAACTGAAAAAGCACAGCAACTTGATATAGAAAAGATTACTACAATTAATCCTAAAACTGGTAAGCCAGAAGCTTTGGATTGGATTGGTGATAATAGATTTATTGGAAGAACTGGCGCAGAAGCTTATGAAAAAGCTGTTGCTGAAAGATTTCAGTTTTCAATAGAAAATGAAATAAAAACTAAAGCTACTGAAGTTGCCCTTAAATATGAAAATGATCCTGATGCTTTTCAATCATATGAAAGGGAAATGAACACATATCTTGATGGTATGCTAAGAGCTTCAGAAAGAGATGGCAAAGCTACTTCGTATACAAATTATATTGCTGATACTGGTGTTCAATATGTTACAGCAACCAAGCTAAATATGATGCAGCAGCAAAATAGAAGGGAAAGAGCAAAGACTGCAAACGAAGTACTACAGAAAAACGCAGGTAGGTTAGACCTAATTAGACAATATTCAAAAGAAGGGAAAGATGTTTCTGAGCTTATTAATTCTGTTAAGGTTAGCATTGCTGACTTAGAAGAGGGCGCTCTTGTTGATAGGGGTACTATAGATAAGTGGAGACAGATTACTTCTATATCCCATGCTGAAGGTGTTATTGACAGGGAGTTTAACAAAATAGGTAGAGAGAGCGCAGCCAGAATTGCTGACGCAATACAAGTTCAAGACACTACTGATTTAGATGAAGCTGAGTTGGCTATCTATAACGACATTACAAAATACATGATGCAAGATGTGGATGCAGGTAATAATGAAATTGTAAAAACTTTAGACTTTGAGGCTTTGGCAGGTGTTGCTACATATGCAAATCAATCTGCTGCTGTAGAAGAAAATAATTTTCAAAGAGATATGAATGCTACCCGATATTCAAGACAAATAGAAATAGAAAGATTTGTTACTGATAATGTAAATGATGTTGAAGCTGTTATAAATGATTTTGATGAGTTTGACCCACAAACTGCAAGAGAAAATGTTGCAGGGAGATTTACAGCCGATACTGAAATTTTATTAGATAAGTCTAAAGACTTAGATTTATCAGCACCACAATTTTTATCTTATAGAGATACTATAAGAAAAGCATATGCTACTAAACTTATAATAGAATTATATGATGAAATAGAAGGTTCTCCAAATGATAGAGAAAAACTTATAAATAAAATAATTATTGATAGGGATGCAGGTAGTTTAACTGGTAAAGCTAAAGGTATCGCTAATGCTTTAAAAGACATTACTACTATAGAACATAGAGGTATGCTTACTCAAATATCTAGTAAATACTCTAATGTAGATGAAAGAACTTCAGAAAGATTTAGAGCAGATAGAAGTTTATTTGAGCAACAGCTATCTAATGGTTATGTAAAGAATATTTCACAATCATCTAGTTTCGTTACTGCCTCTGAGCTTCTTTCTGAGTTTGAAGGAAAGGTTAGAGATTTTGATTTCCTTAGTGCTACACAAAAATCTGCTTATATAGATAGAGCTAGGGATGCTGCGGCTAGTGTTTATATGGGCAAAGAGGCTACAAAGTTAGGCATGAACTCTGCGGCTATGGCTGCTGCTGCCGCTTATGCTGCAAACCCAAATGACAAAGAAGGCGTCCCTCAAGAAATAATAGACATGGTTGATCGCGCCAAAACTATAGGGTCTGACAGCTTTGCTGTTGAGTCAAGACTTGTTCAAATGACAAGCAGACTTTCTGTAAAAGAATCAAAAGAAAAAGTAAGAAGAGAAAAGGCAGAAATAAATAGATCTTTATACAACGGCTTGCCAGTAAAAGACTCAGCTACAAATAGAGAATATGTAGAAGAGGTAATACTTCAGCAAGCAAACAATGACCCAAACTATTTTAGAAGTGTTGAGATAACAAATAACAGAAATCCTGCTACACAAATTCTTTATAGATCAATAGAGTCTGGTGTTATTCCCGAAAGTATGGCTGAAGATTTAGATAGGATAGCTAACGGAACATCTGATATGAGTGATGAAGAAGCTAGGAATTTGTTAGCTTTTTATTCTCATTTTGCAAACCAACCTCGCGAAAGAGGTTATGCAAATATGTGGCAAAATACTGATTTAAGTAACGATACTCAAGCTAGGCTTGAAGCAATAAGATTAGTAGCTCAATCTGCTAATGCAGACATATCTGTAATATATCAACAACTTAATCAAGCTGATGATGCTGCTGTAGCAAAAAGTCGAAAAGAAAACTTAGGTGGCACTATACAAGAATTTATTCTATCGGAAATACCAGAAGCTGCTAATAATGCTGAAGCCTCTAAGATGCTTACTCCATTAGTTAAATACTTGTATGCTACAGAACAGAAAAAAGGTAAGTTAGCTACGGCTATAAAAGCGTTTTATGAAAAAGCATTTTTGCCAAGTGAGGGTTATATACTTGACTATAATCATTCTACTGGCGATAGATCTAAATTTTCTTTAGATGCTGTTTTCAGAGGAAATGAAGAGTTAAAAACTTATTTTATAAATAAAGTAAATACAGAAATTATTATGGCTACAAGGGAAACAACCGCAGTTGCAAAAACAATTTCTAACTCTGATAGGAAAAACAGAGCATACTTAATGCCTATACCGTCATCATCAGGTATAGTTAATTATATGCTTGTTGAGCAAACGAGTGGTGGAATAAGCTCTGTTACTGATCCAACAAAAGGAATACCATTTCAGTTTAGCACATCAGAGCCAGATGTTGTTAAAAAGGCAGAAGAGCTTTCTGTAAAAGAGTTTAATGAATTGCCAACTAAACAAGAAATATTTGATCTTAGGGCTAGTGTAGAAGAGAGAGCTAATGTTGGTGTAACAGGAACAGGAACTACACCTACTGGTGTTGCACCTGCTGGTTCAGAGTTTCCTTCAATGGGTAATTAAATATGGCTGTTGATTTAAGATATACTATTGCTCCTTTGACAACTTTGCCAGAGGTTGCTGTTGAAGAGTATGAGTATAACCCAACAACATGGGATACGGTAAAAGCCCAACTAGATTATAGTTATGGTGGAATTATTGACTCAATTAGAAATGAGTCAAGGTTTAGGCATCTTGATATGGATTTGGAATACAATCCATTAGAAGATATAGAAGGATATGAAGAGTACTTTGATTCTCTTGTTTTTGCAAAGAACAAAGATCATATGTCTATTCTTAAAAATCAAATAGATGAACGTAATGAATCTAGAGAAGTTTTGGCTCAAGCAAGCTTGATACAAAATCTAGCCGCAGGTATTATTGATCCTGTTAATCTTATTGCTTTACCTTTTGGTGGCCCTACTGTTGGTATTGCTAGGTCTCTAGCTAGAGGTGGTGCAGCCGCAGGTCTTACTCAAGCTGCAATCGAAGTACCGCGATTACTTAGCGACCCTACTGCAACAGGCCCAGAAGCAGGATTAAACATTGCAGCGACTACTGTCTTTGGCAGTATGATCTCTGGCGCAACAAGTATACCATTAACTAAAAGAGCTTTGGCTTTTCAACAGCATGAGCAAACTCACAAAGAGTTTATGGAAGCTTTAGATATATCTGAAGATGTAGGCAATATAACCGCAGATGATCTTGCCAGTAAACTTAACAGAGAAGATAGAAAATATGGTGGCCTTAAACAACAAGAGGTAATGGACTACATTAATGCAGAAGAAAAAACATTATTTGGAATTAATAAAAATATACCTCCTCTTGATGCAGAAATTAAAAAGGCTCAGTTAGATTTAGATAATGCATTAAAAAATGATGTATCTATTGCTGAAAGAATAGGTTTTGAAAGAGAGCTAAAAGCTCTTGAAAAGAAAAGAATTTCTTTTGGTAAAGCTCAACAAGAATCATCAGAAATAATTAATGGACTAAAAAAAGAAAGAAGTATTAGGTCATTTGAAGATGCAAATGTTAAAGGTGTGAATGACCCTCATAGCTTAGATTCTAATTTGTTTATAGATAGTCCATTTTTTAAATTTGTTACTACACCATTTAAGAGAGTTCTTCAGTCTGACATTAGTCAATCCGCTAAGAAATCAATGTTAAAGTTGGCAAATGATAGCGGATTAGCTCTTGCTGTTAATAGATTTGGTAAAATTGTTGGTCCATCTGTGTACCAAAAAGCAAAGTTAATGGAAGCTGAATGGGTACAGACTGATGCTGTATTGAAAAGATTATGGGGTGAAAGTATTGGGGAAGCTCCAAAAGTTAAGTTAGGTATAAACTTTACTGATGTTATTGAGCATGGTTCAAAAATAAAAGGTAAGTTTACTGGCACTGACAAATCTAGAACCTATAATGATTTTCTTAAACAGGCTAATGAAAAAAGAATAAATGGCATAAAGGGTAGTAGTGATTACGAAAAACAATCTATCCAAGCTATGAATGATTTTTACAAAAACTGGGAAGATAGATTAGAGGATATAGGTTTACTTGGATCTTCTGGAAAACTTTCTGACGATATAGATTATCTAAGAAAAAAAATTGATAGGCTTGAATTAAAACAAGCTAAATACAAAAGCAAAAAACTTAAAACTTTTTACAAAAATAAAATTTCTAGATTAAAAGAAGAAATAGAAGAAAAAGAACTTACAATAGAAACTTTAAAAGATTATGATTTAAAACCTGCAAATGAAGATGTTTTTATGCCTAGATATTGGAATATCTCTGCAATCAAAAAAGATAGGGCAAGGTTAGAACAAATTATAGCTAATTGGTATTCACGACATCCATATGTCTATGCAAAAGTAAACGGAAAATATGTTCGTAAAGACTTAGACCCAGATCCAGATAGTATTAATGAAAGAGCTAGGCAGACTGTTGATAATATTCTTGGCATTAAGGATATAGCAGATCCAGAAGTAGTTGCTTATGGTTATGGTAAGTCAAAGCATCTTAGGCATAGAGAGCTAGATATACCTAATAAGCTTGTCTATGATTTTATTGTTCAAGACCCAATGGCTATTATGAGAACCTATGCTCATAAAACAGCAGGTGTTTATCAATTCTATAAAGAATTTGGTAATCGTGGTATTGTAGATGTTCTTGAGGATCTTGAAGAAGATATGCTTATAGAAGGCAAATCTCAAAAAGATATTAATGTTTTTAGAAAAGATTTTAAGGCTATGTACGATAGGATTGTTGGTTCACCAATGAGCGATCCTAGTCGGTGGGATAACAAAATAGTAAATGTTATGAAAGATTTTGCGTATCTAAATTATTTAGGTTCCGCAGGTTTTTCAGCTATTCCTGATTTTTCTAGAATTATTATGGAACATGAGATTGGTGATGTTGTTAAAGGCTTAACTTCTATTTTAGATGAAAATGCTATGAAGCTTACCAAAGCTGATAGGGAAGCGGCAGGAGAAGGTTTAGACCTTATGGTTGGTAGCTCTCACTTGCGTATGACAGAACATATGAGCAACAATCCTATGCAGAATGGCGTATGGGATGTAGCCAGAAATGTATACAGTATTGCAAACTTATTAGGCCCAATGACTGTTATAGCTAAAGAGCTAGACAGTATTGTTAGAGGCCATACTCTAATGAAACTTTCTCTAAAGTTAGCAAACAATGAGTCAATAAGTAATAAAGATGTAACATACTTAGCTAGATATAATATTGATAAAGCTATGGCAAAACGCATAGCAAAAATGCCATATCAAAAATCTGGAAGAGAGCTTTTCTTAGCAAATACTACTGAATGGACAGATGCAGAAGCTACAGAAACATTTAGAAGTGCTCTTTCAAGTGGTATATTAAACACAGTAATGATGGGTACTCCTGCTGATAAACCAATTATTACAGATGGTGTTGTTTATGTGCCTTACAAAATTGCTAGAACATTTGGTTATAGTGAAGATAATATTGTAAAGGGTTATTCAAAAGTTGAGTCTGGATTGCTTGGGCTACCATTTCAGTTTATGAGTTATTCTTTTGCAGCAATGAATAAAGTAACTGGTGCTTATTCTCAAAATCAAATTAAAAATAGAATGTCGGGTGTTCTTGCTGCAATGGGTCTTGGTTATCTTTCTGTTAAAATTAAAACCCCAGATTTTGCTTGGGAAGATATGGATATGTCAGATAGGTTTACTAGGGCATTTGACCAAAGTGGACTTTTAGCTCTTTATTCTGATTTATTGTATACATCTATTTCTACTTCAATGGCACTTGGTCATGGTAATTACATGGAAGGATTAGTGTCTGCTAAGTTTCCCCAAGACCCAGACGCTCTTGCAGCTTTTACTGGTATTATGGGAGCAGGGCCGAGCATAACAACTGATCTTACAATTAACCCTGCCGTTGATTTTCTTAATGGAGATTATGGCGAAGGTGCTAAAGATTTTATGAGAAGTTTGCCTTTTGCTAGGCTTTGGCTATGGAAAGATGAGATGAACTCGTTCTCATTAGGTCTTTCTCGTTCTTTTTAATTGTGCGGATAGAATCGCTTTTTGTGCGTTGCAGCTTTTTTAATTGATTTATATTCTGCACTCAAATGAGGATTTATTATGACGATTAATATTGCAGATAATTCACCGCGTATTTCTTACACAGTAGCGCAAGGCCAAACGCAAACAAGCTTTGCAGTACCATTTGAGTTTTTTGATAATGCAGATCTGAATGTATATGTAGATGGCACACTTAAAACAATTACTTCTCACTACACTGTTTCGGGTGGCGATGGTTCTACTGGTACTGTTTCTATGTCTGTCACAGGTGGCACTGGTGGGTCTACTGTTGTTATTACCCGTGATATTGAATTAGAAAGAACTACTGATTTTCCTGTTTCTGGTGCATTTAACATTGTTGCATTAAATACAGAGTTAGACAGAATAGTTGCTATTGCTGCTGACCTTGAGGATCAGGCTAATCGTGCGTTGCAGCTTACAGATTTTGATGCTGCGGTGTCACTTGTCCTCCCAGAAGTTGACACTCGTAAAGGAAAGACGCTCGCTTTCAATGCATCAAGTGGCGCAGTAGAAGCAGGTCCAAGTATTTCTGACACTCAAACTGTTTCTGCTGCGTCCGCTGACATAGCATTACTTGCTGATATACAAGACGGTACTACAGCAAGTAATGCCATTACTACTGCTGCAAGTAATAATGCTAATATTGCTACAGTTGCAGGAATATCTTCAAATGTAACAACAGTAGCAGGAATTAGTGCAAACGTAACGACAGTAGCAGGTATAGCATCTAATGTTACTACAGTTGCAGGAGATACAACGCATATACAAGCATTAGGTCCAATAAGTTCTAATATAACTACAGTTGCAGGAGCAGTTACTAACGTAAATACAGTAGCTACAAATATTGCTAGTGTTAATTCAGTAGCTACAAACATTGCTAGTGTAGTTGCTGTTGCTTCTGATCTTGCTGAAACTGTATCTGAAATAGAAACTGTTGCTAATGATCTTGCTGAGTCCACTTCTGAGATTGATACTGTTGCTACTAATATTGCTAATGTAAATTCTGTTGGTAATAATATTACTAACGTAAATACAGTAGCTTCTAATAATTCTAATATTAATGCTGTTGCTGCTGACGCTACTGACATTGGAACAGTTGCTTCAAATATATCTAATGTAAATGCAGTTGGTGGTATATCAGCAAATGTAACTACTGTTGCAGGAATCGCATCTAACGTAACCACTGTTGCAGGTATTAGTGCAAATGTTACAACAGTTGCAGGAGCAACTACTAATATTAATACTGTTGCCACAGATATATCTGGAACTAATAATATAGGAACTGTTGCAGGTGCTATTGCTAATGTAAATAATACTGGTGGTTCAATAGCTAACGTAAATATTGTTGCCAATAATTTAACAAGCGTTAATGCTTTTGGTAATCAGTATGTTATATCTGCTAGTGCACCAAGTAGTCCTTCTGATGGCTTGCTCTGGTTTGATACATCTTCAGACACTATGAAAGTTTACAATGGTTCTAGTTTTCAGAACGCAGGGTCAAGTGTAAACGGAACAACTAATAGATCGAATTATGTAGTTGGCTCATCTTCTGGTTCTTACAATGGTTCTACTACTGTATTCCCTGCAACATATGACGCAGGTTTCTTAGATGTATTTTTAAATGGTGTTCGTTTAGACCCTGCTGATTTTACTGCAACAAATGGTACATCTGTTACATTAGGCAGTGCAGCAACTTCTGGTGATACAGTTGGCGTTGTTGGATATGGTACTTTTGTTTTAGCTGACCATTACAGCAAGACTGCTTCAGATGCTCGATATGCACAGTTATCTGGGGCAACCTTCACTGGTGATGTAAGCGGTACGAATGCCACTCTATCTGGTTACTTGCGTGGTCCTGCAAGCTTTACAATCGACCCTGCTACACATGGGGATAATACTGGAACTGTAGTTATTGCAGGTAACTTACAAGTTGATGGAACTACAACTACAATCAACAGCACTACTTTAACTGTAGATGATAAGAATATTGTTGTTGCTTCTGGTGCGGCTGATGCGGCTGCGGCTAACGGTGCAGGGCTTACAGTAGATGGGGCTAGTGCAACCATTCTCTATCAGTCTTCTGGTGACAAATTTCTATTCAACAAACCTATAGGACTAGGCGGTTGGACTATCACAGAAACTGGTGGAAGTTTATATTTCGCAACTGGTGGTGTGAACAAAATGAAACTGGATGCAAGCGGCAACTTAGATGTGGTTGGCTCAGTCAATTCTAATGCAACGATTAGCTAATAGGAGTATCCGAAGATGGCTTTAAAAGTAGGTGGAACAGAAGTAATTACTAATGCTAGACAGCTTAGTAATATTGCTAGTGTAGATGCTACAACGGTGACTGCACTTGGAACGGCTGGCGTTGGTGGAGGTGCTTATGAAGTAATATCAGACGCTGCCTATACTAGTGATACTAGCAGTGTTACATTTACAGTAGCGCCAGACTATATGTATATACTTGAATTTAATGGATTAGATATAACCGCTGGTGGTTCAGAGTTACACCTTACCGCTAGTTCTGACGCTTTTTCTACAACAAGCACTTTTCAATGGGCGGCTGTAAGGCGTAACATCGGTGGTAATAAAGCAAGTCAAAACCATACTGCTGGCACACAAGCTTACGCAAGATTAACTTACGGAAGTGTGACTACCCATGATGATGACTCTGTATTTGGAGTAATGTATTTTACACAAAGAACAGGATATTTTCCAAATCATGTCGGATGGATGAATGAACCTGTTCAAAATGTTGATCCACCAGCTAATTATCCACAGTTTATTAGATCGTTTAGTAAAATAACATCTACAGATAGTATTAACAGATTAAGGTTACTGCCCAATAGTGGACAGTTTCAAGCTTCTAGAATTAGATTATTGAGGAGGTCGTAATATGGCTAATCATTATTTAGATGGTGTATTGCTTAAAGAAACACCTCTTGGATATGTTGAAAAAACAACAGAACAAATTGCAGCCGACAGAAATGCATTAGCGGCTGAACTTAACAGAAATGAACGGGATGCTCTACTCGCAGCATCGGATTGGACACAAGCAAACGACAGCCCATTGGCAAACGATAAGAAAATAGAATGGGCAACGTATAGGACTGCGTTGCGTGACTTGCCGTCTAGCTCTGATTGGCCAAATGTAACCTTTCCAGAGGAGCCAACTTTATGACAAAAGCAAGAGACTTAGCGGACTTAATAAGCACAGGTAATCCTCTCGCTGATGGTGCAATAGCCGTTGCAGAGGTAACTGGTGCAGCCCCACTTGCAAGCCCTACGTTTACAGGAACTTTAGCTGCACCCACTATAAACGCTTCAACGGCTTTACAAATAGGTGGCGTAGCAATAGCATCAACAGCAGCAGAGCTTAATATTCTTGATGGTGTAACGGCAACAGCAACAGAACTAAACCTACTTGATGGCGTGACAGCTTCAACGGCTGAACTAAA
>TARA_R100000742_G_C4279626_1_pt1 | contig 12824 bp, 5 predicted proteins | sample TARA_R100000742 | Tara Oceans TARA_R100000742 (sample SAMEA2623309) | marine metagenome | biome: marine biome (ENVO:00000447); feature: deep chlorophyll maximum layer (ENVO:xxxxxxxx); material: "saline water (ENVO:00002010), including plankton (ENVO:xxxxxxxx)" | depth 40 m | reverse complement strand
GATCCTAGAATCCGTGTAGGCCATGAAAAGATGCGAGTCCTTTGACATTTATGTTGATGATAAGCTCGTTTTCTCGACTGAAGACGAGCTTGAAGCACTTGATAAAATACAAGACCTTTCCGAAGAATACTTTGAGAAAGGTCATCCAGACCCCTCTACAGTTCAATTAGTACGTTATGGCTAAAATTAAATCGTCTCTTACCGGCGGCGGTAACTCGCACATTGAAACGATCCCCAAAAAATCTCGGCAAGGAACGGGCAAACACTCGAAGTTCTCGGCAACCTCTCGAAATGCAAGGAAAAAAAGATATCGCGGCCAGGGAAAATAATAAAAACGTAAATAAGCTGTTTAGTTTGAAAGTATACTAAGATGAGCTACAACGTTACCCTTATTACCGAAGAAGGTGAAGTTCAAATAACTTGTGATGATGACACTCCAATTTTGGATGCTGCTGAAGAACAAGGTGTTGATGCTCCTTATTCATGTCGTGCAGGTGCATGTTCCACATGTGCAGGTAAACTATTAGAAGGTACAGTCGATCAAGAAGATCAAAGTTTCCTTGATGAAGATCAGCTTGAAGAAGGTTATATCCTTACATGTGTCGCAAGACCTACTTCCGACTGTATTGTTGAATTAAATCAAGAAGAAAAACTATATTAATAGTTGAGTTTGTGAGGGAGTCCTAGACTCCCTTTTATAATTTTTAACCATGTATCAAGCATTACCAACTGGACTCCATATAAAAGATAGTCCTATCGCAGGCCAAGGTATCTTTACCAAAGAAGATATGCCTGCTGATCTAGAATTAGGTGTATCTCATGTGGTTGTAGATGATGATATAATGAGAACTCCTATAGGTGGTTTTGTTAACCATAGTGATGACCCTAATTGTGTTAAGTATCCTATCGAACAGGATTGGGGTTTAATTTATCACATGAAAACGATTAAACCCATAAAAAAAGGTGAAGAATTGTTTTTAAAATATACTTTTTATTCAGTAGTATAAATATATAAGACCAAATTATGTCGTTTAGATGCCAACCATTGGACAATCACGCTATTTTAAGGATATTTCCTTAAGTTTTAAGCGGCATCCAGTTACTAATGACCTACTTTCGTTAACAAACGAAGCAGCAATTAAGAAATCAGTTAGGAATTTAGTTGAAACCATTAATGGTGAACGCTTTTTTAACTCTTTGATTGGTTCGGCAGTTCGTGAAAGTCTGTTTGAACAGGCTGATACTGAAGTTTTATTCAGATTAGAGCAAGAAATACGAACTTCCATTGAAAATTTTGAACAACGGGTGAATTTGACATCGGTTAATGCTAAGCATCCTCCCGATACCAATGAAATTCAGATAGATATTAATTATACAATTATTGGCGAAGTCTTTCCGCCTCAAGAAATATCGTTCATTCTTCAACCAACTAGACAATAATGGCGTTAACTCAATATACTACTCTAGATTTTGAAGAAATTAAGGGTTCTATACGTGATTATTTGAGATCTAACTCAAATTTTACGGATTTTGACTTTGAAGGGTCAAATATGTCGATATTAATCGACACTTTAGCGTATAACACCTATGTTAATTCATATAATACTAACATGGTCGCTAACGAGGCCTTCCTCGATAGTGCTACTTTAAGGGAAAATATCGTTGCTTTAGCGAGAAATATTGGTTATGTACCCAAATCTCGTACATCTGCCACTGCACAAATTAATTTTAACGTAGATTTAGGTGCAGGAGCTACTAAATCAGCTCTTACTTTAAAGGCCGGACTAGTTGCAATAGGTGATTTTCAGAATTCTAACTATACTTTTTGTCTGCCAGAGGATATTACCAACCCAGTTGTTAATGGAATATGTCAATTTACAGTAAATGTTAAGGAAGGTAACTTTTTATCAAAACAATTTGTTGTAGATACCTCTCAACCTAACCAAAGATTCATTATTCCTAACTCATATGTTGATACATCTACTATTGTAGTGAAAGTTAGGCAATCAACGACTGCCACAACGAAGAGAGTATGGAATTTAGTTGATAATATTGTTGGAGTTTCTACAATTACAGAGAATTATTTGATTCAAGAGGTTCAAGATGAACGTTATGAGTTACTTTTCGGTGATGGTAAGTTTGGTAAGAAATTAGATAATGGAAATGTCGTTGAAGTATCGTATATTACATCAAATGGTGCAGATGGTAACGGTGTAAGTAATTTTGCTTTCTCTGGAACCATAAAAGATAATGATGGAGGAGAAGTTGTAACAGGTATTTCCAATATTATTACAAATCAGAACTCTGCTAATGGTGCCGCAATAGAATCTGTATCGACTGTCAAGAATTTAGCACCAAGATACTATGCTGCACAGTATCGTGCTGTTACGGCCTCTGATTATGAAGCATTAATACCAACAATTTACCCAAATATTGAAAGTGTAACTGCTTATGGAGGTGAATCTTCAAATCCACCTCAATTTGGTAAGGTTTTTATATCAGTAAAACCAAATAATGCACAATTTATCTCTGACTTTGATAAAAGAACCATATTAGACAAGTTAAAAGGGTATTCTGTTGCTGGTATTAAACCAGAATTTATCGATCTTAAGTACCTTTACGTTGAACTTGATAGTACTGTCTACTATAACGCTAATGCTATTGACAGTCCATCAACAATTAAGACCGAAGTTACAAGTACTTTATCCGAATATGCTACATCCGATGATTTAAACAAATTTGGAGGTAGATTTAAGTACTCTAAGGTACTAAAAATCATTGATGACACCAGTATTGCTATTACTTCTAATATTACAAAGGTAAAATTAAGAAGAGATCTTGAGGTAGAGACTAAAAATCCTGCTCAATATGAACTTTGTTATGGAAATGCTTTCCATAATAAGAGATCTGGTTATAACATTAAATCTAGTGGATTTACTATCGATGGAGTTAATGGTCTTGTCTACATGGCCGATGCTTATGTTTCTGAAACTAGAGGAAGATTATTCTTCTTTACAATTGGTCTAGATCAGGAACCATCTATCGTTAAAACTAACGCTGGCACAGTTAAATATGACGAGGGTGAAGTGCTTATAGATACAGTACGGATTCTATCAACTCAGGAAACATTGAATGTTATTCAGATTGAAGCAATCCCAGATTCTAATGACGTTTTAGGGTTAAAAGACCTCTATGTGCAGTTATCATTAGATTCATCCAAGATTACACCACTAGTTGATGTTGTATCATCTGGGGCAGATACTTCTGGTACTACATTCACTTCAACTTCTAGCTTCGTTAACGGCAAATACATCAGAGAATAATGATCGATACCACTTCTCAGAAGGTTAAAGTCAATCAGGTAATCTTTAGCCAGATACCTTCTTTCGTTCAAGAAGAAAATCCTCTTTTTGTTGAATTTCTGAAGTCTTACTATCAAGGCCAAGAATATCAAGGCGGATCGATTGACATTATTCAGAACTTAAATGAGTATCAAAAGGTAGAAACGTATAGTAATAATGATAGTCTTATAGGGTTTACTACTTGTAGTGGAGCCGTTACTTTTTATGATTCAACCATAAATGTAGTGTCAACAGAGGGTTGGCCCGATACATATGGATTGTTGAAAATCAATGATGAAGTAATTTCATATACTGGTAAGACAAAGACCTCCTTTACGGGGTGCCTAAGGGGTTTCAGTGGGGTCGAAAACCTTCATACCCCCTCTAATCCAGAACAACTGGTATTTAAGGATACTAACGCTGCTCAACACAAAGATGAGACGCAAGTAGTAAACCTTAGTAACCTATTTTTACAAGAATTTTGGAAAAAGACTAAAACTCTTTTCCTTCCAGGCTTTGAAGATAGAAAATTAGTTAATGAAGTTGATAAAGCTAATTTCTTACGTCAGGCCAAAGATTTTTATGCGTCTAAAGGTACAAACGAAGCGGTTTCGATACTTTTCAAAGTCTTATATGGTAAAGATGTTGAAGTTATCAAACCAATTGATTATTTGCTCGCTCCTTCTGACGCTGATTATGTAATAACTGAAGATATTGTTGCAGAATTGATAAGTGGTGATGCACTTAAGACGATTGGACAAGTAATAAAACAGAATGGTGATGATTATTCAGAGGCATCAATCTTTAATATAAGATATTTGCCTAAAAATGGAAAAGACTACTATGTAATCAGTCTCAGTAAGAGTACTGCTAAAGGTGAGTTCTCAATTACTGGAGGAACTGCTCTTACTAACAACATTGGGATTGGTGCAACAGTTTTAACAGTTGATTCTACTCTTGGATTCCCAAATATAGGAGATTTCTATGTTGGTGCAGGTATTACTGTAGGTATTGCAACATATACTAGTAGATCATCTACACAGTTCTTCGGTGTTAGTGGTATATCGTCGTCCTACCAACAAGGATCCACTGTACGGTCTTCTAACACGCTTGTTTCCTATGAAGAGGGTGATCTTAAGAAACCAGTCATTTTCAGGATGACGGCGGTTGCCAATAACGCTGATTTGAGTGATGTTGGGTTCTTATATCCTGGCGATATTCTTAGGGCCAAAAATCTTGGTAATTATACAAAGTCAAGCAACCAAAGATTGAATAGTTGGATTCATAATGTTAAAACTACATCAAATGTAGCAAAAGATATCTATACAAATACATCAAATATTAATGTAGGAACAAATGAAATTAATACAACTGATCCACATCTGTTAAGACTTGGAGATCCTATTACTGTAATGGATCTCACCTCTAATACACCACAAAATGTAGAGGGAACCGTATCTCAGATTGTTGATAACAATACATTCCAGATTAACATCACATCTGGTACATTAAGTATCAATAGAACCTATAAAGTAAGAAATAACACCATATTTGCGAATAGTAATGATCCTAAGTTGGGAGTTAGTCAATTTGTTGCTAACGTCCAGAATACCTATAGTGACGATGAAGAGAATAATAGTTATGTGGCTAGTGGATCACTACCAGCGTACACAATCTACGCAACAGAGAGGGTAAAGGCGTTCACTGGCGCTAATGTAGGCGATAATGAGATAATCATCAATAATCATGGATTCTTTACAGGAGATCTTATAAAGTATAGGCCAACTGGGGTTGGAAGAACTACATTAGTTGGATTGGCTACAGATGCTAACTATGCAGTAACTAAAATTGATAATAATACTGTAAAACTATCGCAAAGTATTGGTGATGCGGCTGTAAAGAGATTTTTAGATATTAATAGTGGTAGTTTACCAACATTAACACATGAACTCGTTCCATATGAATTATCTGGAAAGAGTGTTGAACATCAAAGATTCCTTAGAAAGATTCCAACAGAAGTATCTCTTAATGAGTTTAATAAGGAGTTAAAAAATGAACCCGTCGGTATGTTCCGTAACGGTGTTGAGATAATGTCCAATAGATCTGGTGATTATATCAGATATGGAACAGTAAGGACTATTGAAGTCCAAAATGGTGGTAAGGAGTATGATGTAGCTTATCCACCTAATATCAACATTAAAGATACCGTTGGTACTGGTGCAACTGCATATGCTATTGTAGAAAGTGGTAAAGTTGAAAGAATTGATATCCTTTCTGGTGGATATGACTTAAGAGATGTTCCAAAAATAACAATTGAAGGTGCAAATGGTGTTGGTGCGGCTGCTGTTGGTAGACTTAGAAGAGTTCAGACTGTTAGGGGATTTAGCCCAGACTTGAATGTTAATTTATCTACTGATACAGTTACTTTAGATGATAGACACTTATTTGACAATGGAGAATCGGTTTATTATAGAAAGGGTGTAGGATATGCAGCTATTGGAGGTTTGGTTGATAACTCCTTATATTATCTCCATACTCCAAATGAAACTCAAGTTCAGTTTATGGCAACTTATGATGATGCCGTTGCTGGAATCAATGCTATCAATCTTACCAGTAAATCTGCTGGTAGTAATACATTAACTTCTACAAAATTCAGAAATATTCTGGATAGTGTTGTTATTACTAATCAAGGATCTGGTTATTCTAATAGAAGAAACGTAGTTAATAATACATTATATCCACCTATTAGTTACCTATCGGAAGGAGAAGTTAATTCTGGTATTAATACAGCTAATCATTACGTATATTTCAAAGATCATGGATTTAATCATGGTGATTTAATTGAATATGATTCAACTGGCCCAATATCAGGTCTATCTACTGATCAGAACTATTATGTTATAAAATTAGATGAAAGTAAATTTAGACTCAGTTCAGCTGGTATTGGTACTACTTTAACTGATGTAAATTATGTTAAGGATGATTATGTTGAATTTGGTAATATTGGTAGTGCAAATCATACTTTCAAATACCCTGATCTTCATATTGGAGTTGAGGCTATTTCTGGTGTTGCAAATACATCATATTCAACACCAAAATTAAGACCAGTTTGTTTAGGTGAACTCATTCAATGTCCTATAACTTCTAGTGGTACTGGATATGGCGTTACTGATTGTATTAATGTCCATAGAAGACCAGATGTAACCATATCTAATGGATCTAGGGGTCTTATTGATGTTGTTATTGCTGATGGAGAAATTGTACAGGCCTTTATTAAATCAGGTGGTGGTGGTTATGCGACTCCACCTAAACTTGAGGTTAGGGGTGATGGTCAATTCGCAAAATTAGTTGCTAATACAACTGATGGTGTTATTACTTCTGTTACTATTGTAAGTACAGGTAAAGGTTATACTTCAAAGAATACAACTGTTGCAGTACTTCCTTCTGGTTCTGGTGCAAAATTAGTTGGAAATGTTCAAAAATGGGATGTATCGTTCCTTGCTAAGTATAGAGGAAATATATCTGAGAATGATGATGGAGTTATTATTCCAAGTCAGGGTGATTATGGTTTAAAATATGTTCATGCTTATGCATCAAGAAAATTAAGACAAGTATTAGATGATAATATCGAAAATGATTTCTCAGAGAAGTCTAGTGTATCTCATTCACCCATTTTAGGATGGGCCTATGATGGTTCTCCAATATACGGGCCATATGGTTTTGGAACACCTACTGGTGGTCTAGTAAGACGTATGATTTCTGGATATACCAAGGTAACTAAGAGTAATAGACCTCCTGTATTAGAGTTCCCAACAGGTACGTTCATTAATGACTATGTTTATACTGCAACTGGTGATTTAGATCAATATAATGGTAGATTTTGTAAAACACCAGAATTCCCTAATGGAATCTATGCATATTTCGCTACTATTGAGGCAACAAATAGTTCAGATGCACCATTTGTTAATACTAGAGAACCCGAATTTCCTTATATAATCGGTGGTTACAAGTATAAGAGAGAAGATTTCAACGTTGATCCAAGTTCTATTCAGACTTTAGATCTTCTTAATAGTGGTGAGTTAGTTAGAAACACATATTATTATAAGTTTGGTTCTTCTAGTTCTGAATACGATTATTTGACTAGAAATCAATTAGAAGATACAGAATTAATTGTTAGATCAACCCAAAAAGCCGGAATTAGTACTGTTAATGTTATTATTCCAGGCCAAAGTTATCAAGTAGGTGATAGAATTACATTTAACAATTTGAATTCTGGTGGTTCTGGTGCTAGTGCTAAAGTTAAAACTTTGGTTGGTAAAGGATTATCTACTTTAAGTTATGAGAGATTAGTTGTACCTAATGTAAAATTCAGATATGAAAATGATGTTGTTGTGGGTGTTGCAACAACAGCACATAATTTGAATGATAAAGATTTAGTTGTTGTAGGTGGAATTGGTACAGGTGAACTAAATTTCATACAGGGATCCTATAAGATTGGTGTTTCTTCTGTTGTTGTTAAGACTGATGAGTTCTTAGGATATGCTTCTACTACTGGAATAACAACATTTGTTACCCTTAATACTTCTGGTGCTGATGAGACTATAGAAGTTGATGATATTCTCGGTATTGGTACAGAAAGGGTAACTGTTCTTGATGTAAATGAGACTACTAATAAGTACAGAATCCTTAGAGATTTTGGTATATGGCCAAATTCAAGTCATCCATCTGGAACAAGGGTTCATGTTGATCAAAGAAGATTTACTTATGATGTTGGAATTAAAACTGATTTAACAACTAGGAAGAATAGAAAGATTGTTTTTGATCCTTTTGGATCTATAGGTATAGGAACTACTGTTCAGGTTGTAAGTGTAACTGGTATTGGAACTACTACTAGAATTGTTGTTAAGGCATCGGATGAATCTGTTCTTTTTGATCATGCAATTCCACCAGAGGGATCTAGTGCTGATAATTCAATAACTTTATTAGAACATGGATTTGTTACAGGTCAGAAATTAAAATACAATAAGGGAAGTGTTGGTAATGGATTAACATGTTCCAATAGTGTAGCCTTATCAGGTTTATTAACACTTCAAGATGGCCAGACTGTTTATGCTGTTAGAAAATCACCAAATCTTCTTGGTATAACCACTACTATTGCAGGTATTGGTACTACAACAGGATCGTTATATTTTGCATTTGGTGGTAGTATTGGTAAGGATCATTCATTCACTACTACAGAAAAAGAATATATTGGTCATATTGAAAGATTTGATGTAAATGCAAAAACATCATCTGATCACACTTTACAGACTGGTAATGAAGTCAAGATTAGTATTCTTCCATCACAAACCACAACTACTCTTATTGAGTATGATACTCTAGCTAGAAAGACTATTGTGGATCCATATTATGTTGGTTCTGCGACTACATTTGTTGGTGTTGGTGCTTCTGATTCACTTATAACGATTACAGATCATGGATGGGATGCTGGTGATAAAGTTCTTTATAAATCTGGTTCAAGTGTTATTGCCCCATTAGTAGATCGTGGAGAATATTTTGTTCAAAAGATAAATGATAATCAATTTAGATTAACAACTAACTATACGGATGCAACTAACTATGGTGGTGAATTTATTGGAATTACTACTTTTGGATCTGGAATTCATAAAATCTCTAGAATTAATCCACATCTTCTAGGAACTAGAGGATCAACAATAGGATTTGCTGTTTCTGATCCCACCTTAACCGATTTAAGATTAGAGTTTTATGAAGATGAGAACTTTGTAACTAGATTTGAAGGTGTTGGTATATCAACTGAACTGGTTAGAAGTGGTACTCCAGGCCAAGCTGGTTCATTGGTTAATTTAAAACTTACCGATAATGTTCCAACTCCATTATATTACAAATTAGTTCCAACTGATCTTAATAGTATTGATGTTAATAAGAGAGATGCCGTTCCCGATCAAACCGTTGCAGCTGGATCTAAAATTATAATCAATAACAGTACTTTTGCTGGAAACTTTGGTATAAGAACTACCAGTAATACTGATTTTACATACCAAGTTACTAAAGCACCAGAGAGTAGTAGCTACAACACTCTAGGTGTTACCACTTTTAGTTATAGTACTGGTTCAAAGGATGCATTAGGTGGTGTTAATGAAATTGATGTTACCTTTGCTGGACTTGGGTATGAAAGGAATCCTGGCGTATCTACTATTACCACAACTACTGGTTTAAATGCATTATTACGTCTTTATGATGATAATATTGGTAAGGCAGGTCTTACAGAGATGATAAAGATTGGATATGAGTATCCATCTGACAAATCTATTCAGCCTAGTGTTGATATTCCTACCATACTAACAGTTAGTAATAACTTCACTCTTTCTAATGTTGGTGTAATTACCGCTGGTAGAAACTATGTTTCTGCTCCAGATTTGGTTGTTCCTGATAGTTCAGAGGTAAAATTAAAGGCGTATCTTAATGGTACATCAATTGGAGAAGTTGAAGTACAAAGAAAGGGTAGGGGATTTAATGAAGTTCCAAACCCACCAAGAATCATTCCAGTTAATAATACCAATGGTACTGGTATTGTATCTACAAGTTCTAATGGAACTACTAATTTCTTAACAATTACACAACCTACTAATGGTTGGAAACCAGATGGATCTGATTTCCCATTCGCAGTTGGTGATAATGTCTATGTTGAAGGAGTTGGTACAGCACAAACCCAGTTTAGTGCTACTAAAGGTGGATATAACTCAGATCTTTATGATTATAAGTTATTTGAAGTTGTAACAACTAATCCTGGCAATTCACAATTAACTTACTCAATTGCTGGTCTTGGTACTACTGGTGGTACATTTGATCCAGATAATTCTGCTGGCCGAGTCATCAGACAACAAGATTTACCAACATTTACCGCTTTATTGACTCCAGAACCATTCTTTAGTGGAGAAAGAGTAACATACGGTGCAAATGGTAAGGCTTTTGTTTTGGAAAATGCTGGATATAACCCAGTTACTAATACTCTTAGATTAAGAACACCAACTGCTGACTTTGCTTTAGGTCAAGTTATTAAAGGACAACTTTCTGGTGCAGAAGGTACTATAAGGAATATTGAGAAATTTAGTTCGTTCTATAAGACAAGTTACTTTGCAGATAGACCAAAAGGATGGCAAAGAGAGACGGGTAAACCAAATAATGACTTCCAAAAGATAGAAGACAATGATTATTATCAGAATTTCTCATATTCTGTTAAGAGTGAGGTTCCTATTGAAACATGGAAACCAGCTGTAGATAGTCTTATTCACCCAACTGGATATAAGAATTTCTCTGATTTAGTTGTACCTTCTGTTACTACTTCTGGTGTTGGTAGAAGTGTTGATCTTAGAATTAATGAATCTACTCCTCCTGGCATCGCAAACTTAAGTGTTTCAATTGATAATGAAGAATCATTCTTTACTAGAAAAGACTTTGATGAGGCCGGAGAAGAAACACTTACAAATGGACTTTCTAAGTTTATTACACTTAGAAATAGAAAGATTGCAGCGTTTATTAACGTAAAATCCAATAAAGTTGATGTTATTGATGATCTTTCTGATCAATTTACAGGTATTGGAACTACTACTTCTGCTTTAATAGTTGGATTGAGTAGTTTTAGAATAACTACTAATGAAGGACAAATAACCCCATTTACCAAGACATTTAATCCCACAGGGACTATTAGTATTGGTTCTTCACTGATTAATTACAATAATCATAACTTCCAGACTGGAGAGAGAATTAAGTACGATCCAGGCGGTGCTTATGGTAGTAATAGATTAGCTATTAATGCTACTAATGTAGTTCTTGGTGGTGTAACAACCAACTTCTTACCAGCAGAACTTTATGCGATTAAATTCAATAATAATCAATTTGCTGTTGCTGGACTTGCAACTGCTGCGGAACAAAATTCACCATTAATCTTTAGTTCTGTTGGAAGTGGTACTTCTCATTCATTTGATGTTAATAGACCAGATGATAGAGTAGTTATTCAGGTTGATGGAATTCTTCAACCACCTCTCTTCAGAAGAAAGGTTGATGTTGCATTGGCCGAGGCTGTAGGTGTTGGATCAACTACTATTAAAGTTGTTGGTGTTACTTCTATTACAGGTAACGACCTATTAAACATTGGTAATGAAATAGTAAGAATTACCAATGTTGGTTTTGGATCAACTAATGTATTGGCGGTTAATCGTGGTGTATTGGGAAGTGTAGCTGCTGCACATACTGTTGGTGCTGCTTGTACCATGAGAGGAGGAACATTCCATATTGTGAAAGATGTTCTTCACTTTGTTACACCTCCATATGGTACAGTTGGTGTTACAACATTTAGTGGGCCTGGTATTGGTACTAATTCTACTTTCCAAGGAAGAATATTTAATAGAGCTGATCCCACAACTAACTTCATCTTTGATGATCTATCTCAAGATTTCACTGGTGTTGGTAAGACATTTACATTATTACAGGATAATGAGGATGTAACTGGTATTGTTACTACTATCTTAGGCCCAGAAGTTATTAATCAAGGTATTATTTGTATTAATAACATATTCCAGAGACCAGCTTTCGACTATAACATGGCCGAGAGACAAGATCCTGGCATAGGTGCTTCAATATTCTTTACTGGAGATGATAGAGAAAGTCTACCTAGAGGTGGTAAGGTTAATGAATATACTATTGGTTTTGGAACCAACTATCAACCATTAGTTGCTGCTGGTGCAACAGCTATTGTTAATAATGATGGTTCTATACAAAGTGTAGTTGTAACGGGTGGTGGTGCAGGTTACAGAAATGGCCCAATTGATATTATGGTTTATAACCAAACACCAACTGGTGCTGGTATTGGATCAACTGCTGTTTTAACTGCTACTGTTGGTAATGCAGGTATCCACACATACAATGGTGGAACCTCATCTAACGCAGTTACTATTGGTAGTACTGCTAAGAATGTAACTAATGCTACGTATGATGCTATAACGGGTGAGTTGGTGATGACCATTGGTACTCACACATTTACAACCAGTGATACCGCTACTATCGGTGCGAACAAGTTATCATTTACATGTTCTGTTGATAAACATCAGACAAGTCATACATATCCTCGTGCTACTGACCCTGTAAGTGGTGTAGCCATTGGAATTCAGGCAGTATCAAGTACCACAATTACTGTTAATGTTGGTGCTGTTAGGGGTACTGTTACTGGTATTACAACTGTAAGTGGTGGTACTGGTTATTCCTCACCAGACCCAGTGTTTGCTAAGGATATTCCAGTTGTATCAACAGCAGGAACAACCATTACTGTTAACGTAAATCCATCATATCCTGGCTCAATATATGAGCATCAATATGTAAGTGCTGCAACAAGTGCTGTATATAATGGTGGTAATTACGTTCATACCTTTAAACCAGCATCTAGTTCCTTATCTGATGCAGTATTTA
>TARA_R100000742_G_C4279628_1_pt1 | contig 12998 bp, 11 predicted proteins | sample TARA_R100000742 | Tara Oceans TARA_R100000742 (sample SAMEA2623309) | marine metagenome | biome: marine biome (ENVO:00000447); feature: deep chlorophyll maximum layer (ENVO:xxxxxxxx); material: "saline water (ENVO:00002010), including plankton (ENVO:xxxxxxxx)" | depth 40 m | reverse complement strand
ACGGATGATTATCTGGTTTATAATCCAAGTGGAAACGTTTTTGCTATTAACTCAGATGAAAAACTGAAAGATAATATTGAGGTCATTCCTAATGCTCTTGATAAGGTAAAACAGATCCGAGGAGTTACATTTAATTGGAAGAGAGACGGAGTTAAATCTACTGGTGTTATTGCTCAGGATGTTGAGAAGGCATTCCCTGTTCTGGTTAGTGAAAGAGAAAAAAGTGGAGACAAATCAGTTGCATATCAGAACATGGTTGGTCTTTTAGTCGAGGCTATTAAAGAACAACAAATTCAAATTGAAGATCTTAAGGCCAAGGTGGAAGACTTGTCTAAATAGATCAGACCGATCTTTATCGGTGACTAGGTAGATACCGTTATTAGAGCGCCAAATGGCATCAAATATTCGTTTTAAAAGATCCTCTGTTACTGGAAAATCTCCATCAGCAGCACAATTACCAATAGGTGAGATAGCAATGAACACCAAGGATGGTGTTCTGTGGATGCAAGAAGAAGGTGCTAGGATTTTAAATATTCGGGCTGGTTCCGCTCTAACGGCTGGTAGATTTATATACGTGTCTCCGCACGGTGACGATACTAATAACGACGGTAGTGATAGATTAAAGGCAAAGAAAACAGTTTCAGGTGCTGTAGCAATCAGTACCTCTGGTGATACAATTGAAGTAGCATCAGGTACATATGTAGAATCAAACCCAATAGTTGTTCCTCCTGGCGTTGCATTGCAAGGAGAGGATTTACGATCAACCGTTCTTGTTCCGCAAACGCAGAATAAGGACTTTTTTCATGTCAACAATGGGGTTCACTTTACGAACTTTAGTTTTGTAGGATCTGCAAGTACTGGTGCAGTTATTTCATTTGATCCAAATAGAGTAGGTGTTGTAACTCAGTCACCATATGTTCGTAACTGTACTAATTTCATTCCTAATAGTATAGGATTGAGAATTGATGGTAATTTGAGAAGTGGTAATAATGGTGTTAACGGCTCTATGGTTGTTGACTCATTTACACAATACAACTTGAATGGTATAGGTGTTTCGATTACGAATAAGGCCTATGCTCAGTTAGTTTCTATATTCACAATTAACTCTGGAACCAGTATTTTCTGTGAATCTGGTGGACAGTGTGATATTACTAACTCTAACTCATCCTTTGGTGAATATGGTCTTGTTGCTGACAATGTTAGTTTACTTCAATACACAGGTATTACCTCAACTGCCTCTGGTATTGCTAGTGACCGTCTTCAGATTCAATTCCCAGTTAAGAATGTTCAGATTACTAACTTTGAATATGATAATGTAACTGGTTACTCTACAGTAACTACAGAAGAGGATCATAATCTTAAAGTTGGTTATGGTGCTAGTCTACAAGGTATTGGATTCACATGTGCTGCTGGTTATGGCCAGACACATGCAGTTAGTGGTTTCATTTATAATGAAGCTACTGGTATTTCAACTATAACAACAGCTACCAATCACGGAGTAATTGGTGGTGATCATGTTAAATTATCTGGAATTGCATTTACTTGTTCTGGTTATGCTGGTGTAAGTACACATATATTCCCAGATGGTACAAACGGATATCAATTTAAAGTTGACTCTATATTGAGTAATACTCAATTTACAGTTAATGTTGGAACTTCTACGATTGCTCATACTTATTTGGAGAATGGTATTGTTAGAACTGGTATAACCACTGACATTTACCCAAATCCAATTGGTGAGCCTGGAAAATCAGGTAATGTATATGATGTCATAGACATCCCTGGCGGTAATTACACTCACAAGTTTGTTTCCGCTGATGCAGGTGCAGTAACAATTAAAACTGGAGCTGCTGCAGGTGCTGCTGTAACTGTTACTAATGCAACATATATTCCTGCTACTGGAGTATTGACATTAGACTTTGTAGCTGCTCATGGAATGTCAACTGCTGATCAGATTACTATATCTGAGGAATCAATATCATTTACATGTGCCAAAGATAATTACAAACATCCACAAGCTTATCCACGGCCAGGATTTGCACATACATTTGTAAGTGGCGTTACTAATGCTATTACGAAGAGTATTGGTGGAACAATTACTGCGGAAGCTGGTACTGTTTATGACGGTGCAGCTGGTATTATGACAGTGACTTCTGCTGGTCATGGTTTATCAAATGGTAACACTGTTACCCTTGCAAATGATGCTGTTAAATTCACTTGTTCCAAGGATGTACATGCAACTCAACATGATTATCCAAGAAACGGGATTGATCCTATTGATGGAGTAGCAACAGTTGTTTCTAATTCACAGACTAATACATTTGAGATTTTTGTTGGTAAGTCTGGAATAGCTGATCCTATTTGTGGGGTCGGAACTACTGTTAATGTAACAAGTACAACTCAGTTAACCGTTAATTGTGGTGCTACACTACTTGATGCTAGAAAGTTTAATATCTATTCTGGTATTAGTACTGTTCCACATACATTTGTTCAAGCTGGAATAAGAACGGTTTCGGGATTTGTTCACGATCATCTTACTGGTTTAACTACTATTACAACCAGTCAACCACATCATTTGGCCGCTAAAAATTATGTAAGACTTGCTGGTATTGCTTTAACATGTACTGCTGGTATTAAAACATATCCAGACGGTAATTCTAGATTTGGTAGTGTCTTTGAAGTAACTGGTATTACTACTAATACCTTTACTCTTGATGTAGGTATCTCAACTCTGGCCCACACATATGTGAGTGGTGGTACAGTAAGAAGAGCCGCAGCTTCAAAACTTTATGCTAACCGTCCTTATGATGGTCAAGTAGTTTATCTTGATACATTATATAAACAGTTAGATAAAATCGATGTAACATCGCCTGGTAGTGGATATGCTTCACAGCCAACTATTACTATTAGTGCCCCAGAAGGGGATAATGGTACAACTGCTACTGCTGAGGCCGTTCTTGAAAATGGAGCTATTAAGGAGATTAATGTAACCAATAATGGTTCACAATACGTTAATAATCCTTCTATAACACTTACTGGTGGAAGTCCTTCGGTTTCTGCTGGTACAACTACTGGTATGCGTCCTCTGTATTATACAGTACAAGAGGCAACACAACCTGACAAATACACTGGTATATCAACCGTTGTATTTGACCAAGTTCTTAATAATGCTATTGGTATAGGATCTACAGCGTTCTTCTACCAAACAAGTCTCATCTTGGCCTCATCACACTCATTTGAGTGGATTGGTTCAGGTGGAGATATGGCTGGTTCAAGACCTAGACTTGGTGGTGTTGGTATTCAGTCCGCTGAAATTGTTAATCGAGATGGTGGAATAGTAGTTTACACCTCTACAGACCAATCTGGTAACTTCAGAATTGGTAATGATGTTGCGATTAACCAAGTAACAGGTACTATCTCAGGTAGAGCCTTCAATCAAAGTCTGTTAAATACAGTAACACCTCTAATCATAGCACTAGAAGATTAAAGAAAAATGGCGATTACCCCGTTAAATGTTTTTAAGGCGGTTAGACATGATGTAACCACCGCCTCAGTCGGCATCTATACTGCCCCTGCTAACGTAGCATCTATTATATTGGGTGCATACGCTGCTAATGTATCATCTGGTATTGCTACTATAACTGCCGTTCATAATAGAACTGGTGGAGATGGTTATGGTGACGTTGCCATTGTCAATGGGATTAAAATTCCTAAGAATGATACTCTCTCTATGATTGATGGTAAATTAATTCTGGAAACAGGTGACATTTTTAAAATAAGTGCTACAGAAAATAGTACTGTAGAACTTACTCTTAACATCTTGGAAACTGCTAAACAGTAAATAAACGATGCCTAAGTACATTTCAGGTAGAGTACCAGTTAATGCTCCTGGCGACGCCGGACTCTCTACAGACAGACACACTTTTCTAGGATTAGAGGATGCAGAACCTAATCTAGGATTGGCTAGTGCAAATCAATCTGTTATCATAAGTGATACTACAGGCACAAGAGGATTTTCAGATACACCTACTGTAACTGGTGCTAATGTAACAGGAATAATTACTGCAACTACAGGAATAATTACTACAGTCAATGCGGAAACGCTTGATGCTGGAGCGAATCTATATGCCCTTGCTGGTGTTGTAACCACCCTAACTGTTACAGATACAGTAGCTACGGCCTCTACTGCCACTAATCTTACTGTATCAGGAATCACATCTGTTAAGGATATTGTAGGTACATCTGGTACTATCACTAACTTAACATCCACTGACACTAATGTTAGTGGTGCTTTAACATCTGTTGATGCCACATTTACTCGACTAACTCCTGAAGATACAGTCGGTACTGCTGCAACATTTACAGATCTTAACGCTACAAGATTTACTCCCACGGATACTGTAGGTACTGCTGCAACCTTTACTAATCTTTCACTTACCAATCTTGATGGTGGAGATGGTACTCTTAATATTCGTGCGAATATACTTGATACTCAGACTTTATATGGTGTAACTGGTGTTGTTACTACCTTAACTGTTGCTAACCGTGTTGTTGTTAGTGGTGGTGCAACAGTTTCAGGGGCAATGACCGTCACTGGAAATACTCAATTCTGGGGTGGTATAAGAGATAAAGATGGACAAATAGGTGATGCAGGCCAAGTTCTTCAATCAACAGGAAGTCAGGTTAACTGGGTAAACACTCCTGCTGGTGGTATTACAATTAAGGATGAAGGTGCTACTGTAGGTACTGCTGGTAGTGTTGTTATTGTCAACTTTGTTGGAACTGGAGTTACTGCTTCTGCTAGTGGTTTAGGTGCTACTATTACAGTAGATCAACTCGATAAGGCTAATGGTTTAGATAGTCAGGTTCAATATAATAATAGTGGTACATTAGGTGGTGCAACTGGATTTGTCTTTACAGATTCCAATAACTATGTTGGTATCGGAAGTACAAACCCACAAAGACAGGTAACTATCGGTGGAGATGGTACTGTTCATGGTAAGTGGTACACACAAAGAACATATACAACTACCAATATTCCACTTGATGCTTTAGAATATGTTCCTAAGTCATATGTTGATGCTGTTCAGGCTGGTATCGTTGTTAAGGCTGCCGTATCTATGGCATCCACAGAGGCCATCAGTGCTTACACATACAATAATGGATTATCTGGTGTTGGTGCAAAGATTTGGAAGAATACTAATGGTTTAGGTGCTATTGATGGTGTTGACTTTACAGTTCAAGCTCGTGTTCTAATTAAAGATCAAGGTGCTTCTGGTGTAGGTAATACATTTGAGAATGGATTCTATGAGGTTACTAGGACTGGATCTGGATCAACTTCATGGGAGTTGCAAAGAACCAATGATATGGACGAACCAGACGAAATGGTTTCTGGTGCGTTCGCTTTCGTTCTTGAAGGTGTTAGAAACAGTGGTAATGGTTTCGTTCAGTTAACGAAAGAACCAGTTGCGATTGGTACTACTGCATTAGAATATACCCAGTTTACGGCGCCTGGACAGGTAGAGGCTGGTGATGGTTTACAGAAGACTGCCAATACTATTGATGTTGTTAGTGCTGATACTAATGCAATCTATATTACTCCTGATAATATTAATTTAAAGGCTATTAACCCGTCGCAAAGTTATGTTTCAACGGGATCGACGCAATTTGTACAGGCTATTAGTATCGATTCATATGGTCGGGTTACGGGTGTTGTAACGACGAATGAATATACTAAGGCCACCCAAGTAACTCATGGTGTCGTTAGGATACCAGCAGAGGCAAGTAGTGGATTAACGATCAGTAGTGGTGAACTAGGTCTAACGAATTGGCCAACATTCACGAACTTAAAAGTAACGGGTATTACAACTAATGTAGTAACCTCAGCTACTTCTAATACTACATCATCTCTTACTGTTACTGGTGTTACTACTCATACTGGGGCTTCTAGATGGAGTGATAGTACTAAACTTCTTATCGGTTCAGATAACGACCTTCAAGTATATCATACAGGATCAATAGGATATATTGATAATAATACAGGTAATTTATTTGTTAGAAATAATGTTGATAATGATGATGGTGGTAATATAGTAATTCAGGCTAAGTCTGGTGAAAATTCTATTGTCGCTAATGATGATGGTTCAGTTGATTTACATTATGATGGTGGTGATGCCAAACTCCAGACAATTGGATATGGTATTACTGTAAATGGAACTGCCTGGCTTGATGCAACTCAAGTTGGTGGTGCAGCCACGATTGGTGCTACTTTAGAACTACAGTCATTCCTGAAAGACTACTATAATCAAGTTGGTGCTGCAACATCAGTTCTTATTGGTGATGCTAATGGTACTAAGTGGGAGTCTATTGCGACTGCTGCATTACAAGGGCCTAAAGGACAGAAAGGAGAAGTAGGTGATAAAGGACAGAAGGGAGAAAAAGGAGAGAAGGGACAGAAAGGTGAGAAAGGTGAAAAGGGACAGAAGGGAGAAAAGGGTGAAAAAGGTCAGAAGGGTGTTGATGGTGTAGATGGCCCAACAGGGCCCACCGGCCCAACTGGGCCTACAGGCCCAACCGGCCCAACTGGCCCTAAAGGTCAAAAGGGTGAACAAGGTGCAACTGGCCCGACTGGCCCAACAGGCCCCACTGGCCCTAAAGGACAGAAAGGTGCTCAGGGTGCAACTGGCCCAACAGGGCCAACTGGCCCAACCGGCCCTCAAGGTTCCAAAGGACAGAAGGGTGCTCAAGGATCTACTGGCCCAACAGGGCCAACCGGCCCTACCGGCCCAACTGGCCCAACAGGTCAGAAAGGTCAGAAGGGTGCAACTGGTAGTACTGGCCCAACAGGCCCTACAGGCCCTGCCGGCCCCAACAATCCATCATCTGTTCAGATAACAGGTAGTGGTAATGATGTTCTTAACTTTACTGCAAACTCATCTAATGACAACAGAGGTATGTCGTTCAACTCTAGAACGGCTGTTACCGCTGACTATAATGATGGTTGGTTGAGAGTTAATAATGAGAATGAGTTTGGTAATGGTGTTTATTCACCAGAGAAATTCCGTGGTGATTCAGGTATGTATGTATCTGGTTCCAGATATATTGATGATAACTTAGGTGACTACGGAACAATTCGTTGTGGTGGTAATGGTGCTGGTAACTGGGAAGGATTCTCTATTGATGGTCGTGAAGTATTCATGCACGATGGTGGTAACGCTACTGGTTTATACAATGATGTGAACAATGAGTGGATGGTTTATTGTCAGAATAACTCATATGTTCAGTTGAGACATAATAACACTACTAGATTAGAGACATCTAACAATGGTGTTAGTATTAATAACATCATGACTTGTAACTCTGACAAACGATTGAAGGAGAACGTCACTAATCTTGACGGATCTTTGGATAAAGTTTTGAAGATGAGAGGTGTTTCCTTCAACTGGATAAATGAGAAGGATGATAGAGATGATGGACAACCGACTATAGGTTTCCTTGCACAAGAGATGCAAGAAGTTGAACCTAGTTTGGTTTATAACTCTAATACAGCTGCAGATGGAACTCAATATCTAGGAGTTGCATATCAAAACTTATCTGCACACTTGGTTGAGGCCATTAAGGAACAGAATGATGTCATAAATAACTTGAGAGCACGAATCGAAGTCTTGGAGAAACACAATGGCATTGAGTAAGGATTATGAAATTCCAAATACAGGTGTAACTGTACCTAATGCCTACTTCGTTATTAGGGAAGTTAGGTTGGAAAAGAGATTAGCTGATTACCCATACCCAGGCGAAACATATACAGATTCAGAAAGGGTTTCTCTGGGGGAACCACTTGTTAACTTTAAAGCTGGACGTATTGCCTGGATCACACTTTCGGTGTATGCTAGCCAAACAGCCAGAAATAATGGATCGAAACATGTTGGAGTAGTTGGTAAAGACAACTCTAAAGATTATCGATGTTTTATAGATGGTGATAGTGATATTTCTGCACAGATTTATACCTATTTAAAAACTACAACATATTTTAGTGACGCTGTAGACGTTTAATTAATTGGACAATTTTATTCGTGAATACTTCATCAGGGATCCTGAGATCTGTGATGGAGTAATTGATGCACTTGAAAAGTTGAAGGCAGCTGGTCATGGTAGGCCTGGCGTGTCTTATATGCCTGATGCTCCAGATGATTTTGATTTCAAGTCAGTTAAAGATAGTTGGGATCTAGTACCTCCTGATTTTGCTAGGATGTATCCTAATGGCCCTAAGGAATTAAGACTTGATGAGATTGCAGATGAGATGAATAATGAGTTATTTCCAAGATATTATAAGGAGATAGAGTTACATTTTAGAGGAGAATTATTCTCTATAAGACCACCTCAGTTTCAGATGTATGAACCTGGCGGTGGTTATAAAGTATGGCATTGTGATGCCCAAGGTGTTATGATACATAGAATGTTTGTTTATATTCTATATCTTAATGATGTACCTGATGGAGGTACAGAATTCAAACATCAAAATGTAAGAGTTACAGCTGAGAAAGGGAAGGTACTCATGTTCCCTGCTAACTTTTGTTATATTCATAGGAGTGAAGTATCCCATACCAGTAAGAAGTATATTATGACTGGATGGATGGATACAGATCTTGTTGAGATGTTGACAGAAGAAAGTAGAAAAAAACCCGAAGATAAGTATGATGCTTACACACAACTAGCAAAACAACAATATAATGAGAATAAAAAATGATTTCATTGGTAACTGGTGGGTTTGATCCCGTACATTCTGGACATATAGCTCTCTTTAAAGGTGCTAGGTCTGTATCTGATAGATTAATAGTTGGTGTTAATTCTGATCAATGGCTTATTAGAAAGAAAGGTAAATATTTTATGCCTATTGAGGAGAGAATCAATATCCTCAAAAATCTTTCAATGGTAGATGAAGTAATAACATTTAATGATGAAGATGATACAGCATGTGATGCAATAGAAAGATTGTTACCTAGTAATGATGATATTGTATTCTGTAATGGTGGTGATAGAGGTAATAATAATACTCCTGAATTATTCAAGTATGTGGATAAGGTTACTTTTGCATGGGGTGTTGGTGGTGTTGATAAAAAGAATAGTAGTAGTTGGTTATTAGCCGATTGGAGTGCTCCTAAGACAAAAAGAGCTTGGGGTCATTATAAGGTATTGTATGAAGGAAAAGGATTTAAAGTCAAAGAATTAGTAATTAATCCTAAGAGTTCATTGTCAATGCAAAGACATAAGAATCGTAGTGAAACATGGAATATTGTTACTGGTAATGCACATGTTATAGTAGGTGATGATATGTATAAATTATCTACTGAGAAGGGTGTTTATATACCACCTAACACATGGCATAAAGGTATTAATGAATCAGATGAAGAGGCACATATAATAGAAGTATGGAGAGGAGATATTTTAACTGAGGAGGATATTGAAAGACAATGAATGGTGAATGGGCTATATGGAAAAGGGCATTTACAAAAGAGGAATGTCATGATATAATAGAACGAGGCCAAAAACTTGAAGTTGAAGAGGCCGATTTGGGAGCTCATGGTGATAATAAGAATAAAGAATATCGTAGGAGTGAAGTCAGATGGATGAATGAGGATCTATTTGAGGATATTTTTGATAAGATGTGGAAAATGACTATTAAGGCTAATACCCAATGGTTTGGTTTTCATATTGATGAATTAAGATATATGCAATTCACTGAGTACCATGAAAGTTATAAGGGAGAATATAAGAAACACCATGATGTTTTTTGGACTGAACCAAAACATAGAAAGTTATCTGTGGTATTACAACTAACTGACCCAGATACATATGAAGGGGGAGATCTCCATCTTACAGTTCAAGGAGAAAGACCGGCCTTTTATAAAGATCAAGGAACTGTGATCTGGTTTCCATCATGGACTCCACACTGGGTAACTCCAGTTACAAAAGGTATTCGTAATAGTGTTGTTTGTTGGTTTGAGGGGCCACATTGGAAATGAAAAAATTCTGTATTTCACTACCAGAAAGAGAAGATCGTAAGAGATGGTTCTATGACCAGAACTCTGATAAGATAGACTATGAAATATTTAAGGCCATTGATGGTCGTAAGTTTGATTATAGTTTTCTATATGCTTCGGGTTTTGATACCTATAAAAATTGGCGTGACCCAATTAATCATACACATATCACAGGTGGAGAGATAGGATGTTTTCTTTCTCACTATTCTTTATGGATGAAATGTGTTGAACTCGATGAACCCATAATGATATTTGAGGATGATGCTAATATTACAGATGAATGGGATGAATCAGAAATTAATAAACTCATAGAAGAATATAATTTTATCTATCTTGGTTGGCTTGAGATGGGTAAATCTAAATCAGTCAAAAAGAAAAAGAAATTAGTTGTTCCTGAATATCCATACTGGACACTTTCATACGTTATAACTCCTGAAGCTGCAAAAATTTTAACTGAAGGCAATCCACAGAAAGAAATTATACCTGTAGATGAATATCTACCTGCACAATTACATAGACTCAATGTAGTTGGATATAAAGAGAATGTTGTTATCCCTGCTGGTAGAGAGATATTTGGTACAGATGTAGATCCTCATAATAGATATGATTATTTCCTAGACTTTAGAACACATGCTGTAACTATTGGTGATGATGATTCAAAATGTTGGAGGTTACATGAATCTGCACATGGTAAGAACTTTAGAGTAAAGAATCTATGTATTGGTCAAGATATTAAATGGACAGGATCAGATATGAGTGGGCCTGGAGGAGGTCAAAAGGTTAATATTTTACGGGACTACATTTATTGTCTACCAGACCATGATGTAGTATTATTTGCTGATGGATTTGATACGTTTGCAATATCAGATTTAGAAGAGATAACACGTAGATTTCTTGAGTTTAAATGTAAGGTATTATTTGCAGCTGAAGAACATCTATGGCCCGATAAAGACTTAGAGTTTCCTGAATGTGAAACTAAGTATAGGTATTTGAATAGTGGATTGTTTATTGGTAGAGTTGATGAACTCAAAAGAATAATGAATGCTGGGATAAAGAATGAGGAAGACGATCAACTTTATTATCAGAAGGCATATTTGAATGGTGATTCAACTGCTCCTGAGTCTGAAAGATTAGATATAAAATTGGATCATGAATGTTATGTCTTTCAGTGTCATGAAGAGAATTTAAAGATAGAAAGAGGAACATTATTTAATAATGAGACTAGATGTTATCCTTGTTTCTATCATGGTAATGGGGATGGGTCTGCAAAGAAACATTTCCAGAGTGTATTTGATAGATTCTTTGGTGGTGGAATAGTATATACCCAAACAGACCAATATGAATTACTTGGGCCTGACATGATTCTTGTTGATTATATGTCACCAAATATGTGTCATGAAATGATTCGTAGAGCTGATGAATATGGTCAATGGGGTAGTCTTTCATATGATAAATTCCCTGCTCAAGAGATTAGATTAAAAAAAATAAGTCTATGGGAAGAGATGGCAGAACATTGGCAAGATATATTAAATCCAATCATTGAACGATTCTGGCATCCTATGGAGATGTATGGTATGAGAGATGCTTTTGTTATGAGATATGCTATGAATACACAAACAAATTTGGCCTTACATAATGATGCCTCTTTGGTGACTGGATCTGTTAAACTAAATGATAACTATCAAGGTGCAGATCTAGAGTTCCCTAGACAGAAATTCAGTAATAAGGATATACCTGTTGGTAAGTGTATATTATTTCCAGGCCAAGTTTCACATGGACATACTTGCACCGAGTTAAAATCAGGTGTTAAATATAGCTTAACCATGTGGTCTAAACGATTCCATAAAGATGAGGTGTAATCATGAACGGTAAACTACAGACACTAAAGGCATACTTATTGGATAGATATGAAACAGATGATATGATTTCGATTAATGAATTAGTTGGAGCAATTGATGATTTAGATTATGACCATGACGATTTAAACGAGGAAATCTCTAATGTTTTTATGAATTTAGTGACCGAACACATTGCTGAGAAGGGGCTTGACAAGGAAAAGTAATATACATATACTAGGCTAGTACTCAATCCTCAGGCCGATGACTTATCTCGCCATGCAGAAACGTCGTTACCGTATTGTCTTAGATTTAGAATTAATGGATGATGGTAGTCATCCTGACAATTTTGAATGGAATAAGATGTTTGAGATTGGGGATGGAGAGGATGTAGAAATCATCAGTGTTGCTGAAGAGGAATATGATGATGGAATCCCAGAGAGTTACTGGTGGGAAGCACAATAGGTTTCCTATATAAATATATTAGGTCAACATTTATATTGGTAAAAAATGAGTACCGTCAGAGCTGACAATTATCGCCAGGCCAATGGTCAGAATACCAGTGCGGCCCAGTTATCACGTTATGATACTAACTTCCGTGTAAGTTATGGAACCAATAACGGAGATAGTAGTAATGTTAACCCTCCTAGTGGATATAACATTGGTAACTTGAGAGGATTCATTCCAAGTAGGAGACAAGGTTTCTTTTCTGGTGGTGTGGATGGAAACGATAACCTGTATTGCCGTTACAACGTACAGAATGGTAACAACAGGGTAAACGTATTCTGCCGTCTCCAAGAACAGAGACAAACACCCAGTAACAACTGGATCGCAATCTGGAGGAAGTAATCATGCCAACTTATGACGCCGACGGTTTTGAAGTAGAAGAGTTTTGGATATTAACTAAACTTGATACAGGTCTAGTTTTTAGCCAAATGAGTTATGAACCTGATTTAACAGGTGATCCTGATGCTGCTACCTATGGTAAGTATCAGATTAGTCAAGCAGATTTTGAGAATCTTCAGCAAGATTGGTTATATAAATGGGATGATAGTGCAAAAGCTGTAAGGGTAAAGAATGATTCTGAATTAACAGAACAGAAGAAAGAAGCATTTAAGGCAAA
>TARA_R100000742_G_C4279630_1_pt1 | contig 13140 bp, 5 predicted proteins | sample TARA_R100000742 | Tara Oceans TARA_R100000742 (sample SAMEA2623309) | marine metagenome | biome: marine biome (ENVO:00000447); feature: deep chlorophyll maximum layer (ENVO:xxxxxxxx); material: "saline water (ENVO:00002010), including plankton (ENVO:xxxxxxxx)" | depth 40 m | reverse complement strand
TGTGCTTGGATCTTCGTACCAATATACAGAATTAGTTGTATTGCTTCCATGAGTAATATATGCTTCATTATACCCATCAGGAGATGCTGCATTGATGAAATTAACATCATAAACTTCATAAAATAATGATGTAATACCTACATTTCTAGCAGAATCTGCAGCATCAGTATTATTTGTAATACGAATTGCCCCAGATGTTACGTCTGAATTAAGTCCTGCAGCATATAGACCAAAAGATATACCAAAAGTTGTAGTTCCTACACCAACAGTATTAACTCTACCAGTAAGAGTTCCAGAATCTCCAGGTCCATAATCTGTAATAGGAGTTGTACTTATTGTGCTATCAGTATTTCTTGTATATTGCGTTCCTGCTACTGGTGCAGCATCATTTGTATTATTGACTGGTGTAAAACCAGAACAAAGTCTAGCATTTCCAGCTGTTCCAGTTAAAGTAAGAGAAACTCCACCAATATTATCTGGTTGAGTTGGTACTAATTTTCCTAAAATATAATTTAACTCGTCTATCGAATCTTTTGTTTTATCAAGAATTGTAGGTGTATATGCTCCTCCCCTAAACGATCCACCTGTAGGTGTTCCTATAATTTGATCACCATAATAAGTTGTTGCACTAACAACACCAGTATATTGGATTTCGTTACGAGAGAATTGCTCTTTCCAAGGAGTAAGATTTGCTATAGTCGTGCCTATTCCAGCACCACCAGTATCTCTTTCTGCAAATAAATTACCATCATAAAAATTAAGTGCTAATTCACCTTTTTCTAAATCTGCTAGTCCTGGTCTTTTCCCAGTTACAGCAGATCGTTTTAACCTAAAAGGAGTGGCCATTTATTATATGCGGTATGTACCCAAAAAAGACTTATATAAGTCTCCTTTTATTTATCACACTTCAATCTAGTATCTTAAATTCCAAGGGCTTTAGCAGCTTCTGTATGATCTGGAGGTTCTGGATTAGTTGAACTATCCAACATTGTCAATGCTTCTATTGCTCCTTGTATGCGAATAAATTGTTCTTTCTTTTGATTGAATTCTTGTTCCATAGAAAGTAATTTATTTTTCAAATCTTCTGCTTGCTTATTCAAATCATCAAGCATTTCCTTCTTATCCATAATTTTATCGTAAATGATAACTTTCTTATTTATCATACACTAAATAGTAAAAAAAGTCAAAAATGGCTAATAAAATATACAAAAGACTTGGATTAAGAAGAGATCAAGATCTTGGGGATGTTGATAACTCAAAACAGGCATTAAATAATATTTTAGATGGTTTAGCAGCAACTGGTGCTGAAGTTGATGCAACTTTTATATCTGAAGATTTAGATTGCATTCGAAATATAGCATCTGCGGGACTAACAGTAGAAGATTATCAAGAAGTAGGAGGAAGTGCAGCAACAATTACTGATGAAAATGGAGATCCAGTAATATTTAAACCAAGAATTACATATCAAAATCGTTTAGATAAGGCACAAGTTATATCTGGAACCCCTAGAATATATGGTGGTGATGGTCTTGATGCAGCATATTATAATAATAATCAAATTTTCGAAAATACTGAAGAAATTTTTACTGGATCTCCTGTAGCAAGAGATCAATTTTGGGAAGAAGGTGAATTTCAATGGGATAGAAAAATTACTGCAGAAGCAAATGATACAAATGGTGGTATAAGGTGGGAAGGTTATTTTATACCAACAGAAACTGGACTTCATAAATTTGTTATTAATACTCAAGCATTATGGTCAGTTGAGTTTCAAGAAGCTACTTATGTAGAAAACGATGACAACCAGCAAGTTGGTACTGGTGCAACATATACAAATATAACCAGAGTTGGTATAGCATCTACTATGGCTGCAACTGGAACTAGTGGTACTAATGAAATTAGATTAAGTACTAATAGTGAAATAAGATTTGTTGCAGAAGGAATGAATGTTAGTGGTACTGGTATTGCTGCTAATACTACAGTTGCAGGTTTGAATGTAAATTGGTATGATACTGCCAATTATGGAAAAGTAACTCTAGCTACCGAAAGTGGAAATGCAGTTACAGGAACAGTTAATGGTAATATAACCTTTACATCTACACAAAATAGTCCTAGAAATAATGAAACTTGGACTCCGTATGTTTTAGTTAAAGGTAATAGATATAGAATAAAAATATCTTATTATGTTCCACAAAGTTGGGATACCAGAGGTACTGAAAGATATTTCTTCTTCCGCAAAAGAACTCCAAGAGATCAAAATTTATCTGAAGTTCATTACTATTCTTTTTATGGATTAGAATATAATTTTACTGAAGCAGCAAAAGGATTCTTTAACTTATATAATGATAATTCCGTTCTTTCTGGTGGTACTAATCAACAAGGTCTTGGTAGTTTATCAAACTCCGACGATTACATAACATTAAAAACAAGCAAAAAAATTGACATAAAATACCAAGCTCTTGGTACATCTGCTAGTGATATTTTAGGAAGTACAGTTACAGTGAATAGTATTCTAAATTCACCTGTAGTTAATGTAAGTAACACTTCTGATTTTCCAATTGGAACTTATGTTTATGATAATACAAACAAAACAGCTGCAAGAGTTTTTAATGAAGGTACTAGAGTAGTTGATTATGCAATTAATAATTCAATAGTATTAAGTAATCCTGCTAATAGTACTGCATCTAATATAGAAATTCAACCAGTACAACATAGAGGTCACGTAAAAAGAATTGTGACTACTGGAACAGCAGCGAGTGGATCCAATGAAATATCTATGGTAAGTGGATATACTGTAGGTGCTGGTACTACAGAAATTAGAGTAGGTATGTTGGCAGTACATGCAAATATACCAACTAATACTAAAATAACAGAAGTAAGTGGTGGTGGAGTTCAGACATTTACATTAAGTGAAAATTTAACTGGTGCAATTGCTGCTGATCAAATAGTTTACTTATACCATTCAGAAGGACTTGTTAATGATACTTTAAGAACTTTCTGCCCAACAACAGGAGGAAATGAAACTCATTGTTTAATGGCAAGAAGTGATCATAATGGTGATCCTGGTGATGGTAATGGAGATACTACAATTAATGTTTATGATGCATCTAATGCAAATGTTGGAGATAAAGTTCAAGGATATTATTTTGAAGATGATACTGAGATTTTAAGTAAAACTTCTTCTGGTGCTCCTGGATCAGGAAGTAGTCATACTATTGTAATAGACAAAGGATTGAATAAAAATATAAAGGCAGGAAACAACTTTACTATAACATCAGCGAGTGATAATAGACAGTTATGTTGTCCACCTAAAGATACTTCTCCACCATTTGAAGCTACAGATACTGGAATGAAAACCCCTGACAATTATAGAAATTTAACTATTGATGGTGGAAATATAGTGTTTGATAATTTAACATGTACAAATTTCAATACAACGAAAATTGTAGATGATAATACAAACACAGCAACTTATGAATATAAAGGTAAGATTCCAATCGAATGTGGTGATGGAAATACCTATAATTTACTAGAATATCACGCTTAACTATCCTTTAATAGTAGAAAATACGTTTCATCATTTATAACTACTGGAACTTTATGTGTCCATCCTATAGTTGAATCTGTAGGATCAGTAATAGGAGATGCTGTTCCTAAAGTTACTGTACCAATTCCTGATATAATTACTTCTCCTTGATTTGCTGCTTGTCCACCAAAATCCAAACTTCCCACACTAACTTGATGACTTTCTGTTTTTAATTCTGCATCTGCATCTCCCGCAGTTCCTGTTTCTGTCCAAGGATTATTATCGGTAGAAAATGCACGAGTATCACCAATAAAAATTCCAGATACATTATTATCAACACTACTTTGATTATTATTATAACCAGTAGGATCATTAACAACCATCGATCCTTCAACTTTCAATTGTTTGGTTGTTTCAGTGCTATCATTAGATTTGTATTTTGTTTCCACATAATATTCAGCAGTTTCTGCATTTGAAGATATATTATCAAATGCATTATCAATATTATTATCATCTCCAACAAAAAAATTAAACTCTTCGTCTTGTATTTCTGGTTTAATATAATTAACAATATTACCAAATGATACTGGATCAGTACGATTAATAGTAAATGTAGTTGCAGTACCAGCAGGTCCACTAGGGGTATCTACAGCAGTTGGATTAGAACCAATATTTAATGTACTAACTCCTAAAGGATCGCCAGATGGTCTTATAGAAAGTTTGAATTTGGATCTAGCATCAGAATTACAAACATAATAATAATTTGCATTAAATATACCACTACCAGGTGGTTGTTCTACAAAAGCTGGTGCATCAGTAGCAGCAATACCTGTAGTTGATCCAAAACTGACAGTTCCACTAAATGAAACTATATCATCATTAGTATAAACAAATTCACTATCATTTCCATATTCAAAAAATCCTTCGTTTATACTACTAAATCCAATTGTAGAAATGTTTCTAAGATTATTCCTAATAACAGAAATATCTCTATCGACACCAGCATTATAGAGGTTAGACCAAACATCACCATCTGCAGGATTTTCTTTTAAATTTTGATCTCTCCTATAACCTTGGTTTTGGAGACGTAAATCTGACATTTTCTTTACTGATAAGTTATGTTCCAACCCTTCGTCTGAAGGATTTGAATTTTCTCTAATGCTTCATCACTAAGAGTACTAAAAGGATCTCCTGGAGCTATTCTATTGCCTCTAAAGTTAATTCTAACTCCACCACGAGGAGAATTAGTATAATTCAAATATAAATCATTTGCAATATCATCAAGATTAGTTGATGAAAGTTTATTAAATGAAACATCAAATACTCTCAACCAATAATTTGTTGCAATAGCACCAACTGTATAATTATCAAGATCATTATTAAAGAGTATCAAATACTGCAATCTAGGACATTCATTATAAGTTGGAATCAATCCAGTTAGGTTATTATTTTGAACCTGAAATCTTCTCAATTGTTGTAAATTTTCAAATTGTGTTAATCCAGTTAAGTTATTTCCAGACAGGTAAATAAACCGCAACTTGGATAGATTTCTAAATCCAGGTACACTTCCAGTAAAATTATTATTACTCATTTGAATATAATATATATTTGGATTTGTTTGGAAATTAGTATTAATTGTACCATCCATATTATTATTCATTAATTTAAGATGAGTCAATAGAGGATTATTAGCCAATGATGGCATATTTCCTGTAACTCTATTGTAAGAATATATTTCAAGCCATTTTAGTTTAGTGTTATTTGCAAATGCTTGAGGATGTATTGGTTTTTGTAGAAGTTTACTACTCAATATTCTAAAATTTACTAACTCTGGACATTGAGCAACACAATTTTGAGGTATAACAAAATCACCACCTGTCCAGTTTCCAGAACCATCAGTTGCAGTTGGTGATCCACCTTGCAACCAACTATATCTTGTATATAGAGTTTTTAAAGCAGGATTAGCAAATACTGGTAAAGCTCCAGTCAAACCATTAGTTCCACTATGACTGATGTTTATAGTTTCTAATGCAAGACAATTTGCTAATTTATAACCACTATAAACACCTCCACTGAAAGTAGTAAAGAAAGTTCCATGATTTCTAGTGTGAGAAGCATTATATGTTTTTAACTTTTCTTTTCCACTCAAATCTGGCATAGGTAAACCAGTGGAAGAGATATTTAGAGTTACAATTTCACTTGAAGCAATACTAAAAGTTGAGTCAGCAAGAGAATAATTATGATCTAAATATGCATTTTCAAGTTTTTGAAGAGTTTTTACACTTTTCGACTCACATTGTGCTCCAGATGGTCCCATAGTTCCACCTGCAGCAGCTTTAAATCCCCTAAAATCATTATATCGAATATCATAACTAATAACTTCTGTTCCAACATTTGGACAAGTACATGTAATACTACCATCACCAAGTGTATCTGCATTATCTGAATGGTGATATGCTCCACCCCTACGATATAAACTCAAAGTTTTAAGATTTGTTCCAAGTCTTCTAGTAAGAGCATCCTGATCTATATCCGTTTCGGTACTATTTGCACCAATACTACCATAAAAACATCCACCTATGTTTAAAGTTTCCGTAGTTTCAGGCAATTTAGCAATAACAGCTTGATTAAATTTTCTTTCAGTTGCAGTTTCACTTAAACTAAATGGATTTCTTTGAACATCTAATTTTCTAAATGGAGAAGAAAACATATTAGCAAAATCTGGAAAATTCTTTAACTGATTGAAAGCCAAATCAAAATTAACCATTGCATCAAATTTAACTGGAGGAATTTCTTCAATGTTTACACTTCTAATTTTTATACTTTTAAGTTCACTTGGAGGATAGTATATTTCAATATTTCTCTCTCTTGCCCGAACTGTTCTATACGATATTTTATTTTTATTTGAATATCTGGTGTAACTTGAACTATTATTAGTTTCTATTATTTGCCAACTGGCTGCAATTTCATTACCATTAACAGTTATTGGATTTCTACTAATTTCCCCACTCATTCGTCTAAAGAATCCCTTAAAGATAACTGGTATACCTTTCATGGCAAAAAGTTTTACAGTTTGACCATTTATCGTACATTCAATTAAAGATGTAGGGATTTCAGAATCAAATATTTTAGGTATAGGTTGTAAGGTTGTTTGCAATCTTGGTCCAGAAACTCCAGCTGCTTGTGTTCCAAATTTTAATGCACCTTTATTAGTATTAGGTTGCCGAATACTAATTTGAGATCCATAAGAAATTGGAGATGTATCAAGTACTGGACTTGCAGAAGAACTCCATGCACTAACTCTTGATGTTGATATATCTGCTATTTTTGTCTGTGCAGATCCACCACTCCCTAAAATATAACGATATCTAATTGCACTACCACTTATTTTTCCATTAACATTCAAATTTCCAAATAATTGAGCATCCACTCCTGCTCTTTCTTCTAATATTGAAGTATACCTATCATTCTCATGATCAAAACGATCAGCAGTTTTATAAATTGGATCTACTAATCTAGAAAAACTACGAAAATCATCAAAAGTTACTGGTGGACTAGCATTAGTAGAGTCATATATTACATCTAAATCATTAACATTGATATTTAAATTCTTTAAAGCAGTACGTTTATCCTTAACATCTGCCAAAGCTCTATTAGCATCTAATCCAAACTTTTTAGGATTCTTAATTACCATTTGAAGTCTTTCCTTTTATTTATTATTGTTCCTTTAAACTTAGAGTAGTCTCAATAAGTCCAGTATCGGATGTTTGAGCACCATCTAGTTTTTTTGCAGTTACAAATGTTGCCTCAAGATTCATATTATCTGGAGTAATGACATTTCTATCTGCACCAAAAATCTTGGTCATATCAACTTCCTTGGTTTCATTAGCACCAATATAAAAAGTATCTATAACTTTAAATCCTTCTCTTAATGGTTGTTCATTTTGAATATCCACTTCAGAAGAAGATAATCTAGTTAATGGATCAAAATGAGTAGGAGCACTTTCCGCATCAGCACCATCAAGCACAATAGATGTATTATACTTATCATCTCCTGATCCAGTATTAGCTCCAGTATTAACATATAATGGTAATGCCACTGTTTTACTATAATCACCTATTGTTTCCTTTATGGTTATATTGTTAATATCTGCATTATCCATAGTTTTTGCAACAAAGTATAATGGAAATGGATTATAATTATAAAGTTTTCTATTTCTTATAGTTCCAAATATTTGATTTGCCACACCACTTGGTGCTCTATAACTACAAGCAACTGGACGCATTGCTAATGTAAGATTCGTAATTCTTCTAACTGCTTTATCTTCATTACCAGTTGGTCCTAGATTAGTATTATCACTAGTTCCACCCCATAATTGTCCAGTAGCAAAATTTTGTTTAATCATTATATAAGTGTAAGTAACATTAAGTCCAAGATCATCAATTGTATTATATTTTACTGATCCACCATCATCAATAATAATATCATCTTGATTATCAACATAACCAGTAAATCCTTCAGTAAGTGAAGTTACTGATACATAAGTATTATCATTTCGTGATGGACCTTGAATCACTTTTAATGTTAATCCAGTATCTGGATCAATTCCACCTGATGGATCATCAAGTTGGAAACTTATTTGTCCACCACCATAATTAACTGTAGGTAAAGATCCTCTCAATCTAAGAAAATAATTTGAAGTACCAGCTGCCGTAGGAATTGGGTAAAAACGACCAATTCCAACATCATCTGGTAATCCATTTTTTATTTCAATTAATTCAACATCAGTTGTAAATATTGGTTCTTCAACATTTATAGTAACTTTAGAACAATATCCACCACCAGGATTTCTCAATTGAGGAATTCTATAATCTATATTCATCATTCTTGATGGATTTGTTGAATGCCAAGATTCTCTTAATTCTACTCCTTCTTCATTCATTTGAGCCCATTGGTGGTTGTGCCTACCAAATATCATATGATCACTCATGCTTATATTTTTAAATGTACCAAATCCAGTTTCTCCAGGAGTCTTCCATTGATCAAATGTTTTCTCTACATCATCTCTATTTGTTGGTTCTAAATCTGTTACACCAATTGCAAAATCTGCAAAATGACCATAAACATCTTGACTATCAGGATTAGCAAATTGAATTTCTATTTCAGATCCAGTAAGTTTGTATGGAGATGATACTTCTCCAGTAAAATTACTTAATCTAATAGTTCCATGATTATATGCAGATAGAGGTATATAATCTATACTATTAGGTGTTGTAGCTCTATTCAAAACTGGAATTTCATCAACACCCCCAGATGCAATATTTCTTTCACTAGTTCCATAACCAATATACTTCCAACCAATTAATTTTGCATCAGTGTATGATACTATTCCTGTATTTGGATCAACGTTTCTACCTTCGAGGTCTCCAATATAACAATTATAAAGTGATGGTGCAATAATTTTTGCTCCAATATCTTCTTCAGTAAACCAACTATCATCGTTACCTGTAATTGAAATCGTATCAGTATCAATAAAAGTAATCTCACCTGCAGCATATGTTCTACCATTTACTCCAGTATTAATACTAGGTGTATGAACATGTCCGAATCCAGGACATGCTTTACAAACAACAGTTTTAACTTCTGCCAAAGAATCTGAAGATACATTCATCTTTGTTGGCATAATTATCTTTTTATTTGGAATACCAACACCTTGATTATTGTATATAACATCCTTTGGTTTAACAGCAAGAGTAGTCTCTGAACTAATTCCACTTATAGTTTTTAATCCACTAGAAGTAGAATAAATTTGAACTGTTCCTTCATCTCCACCATCAATGTAGTATGAAGCACCATACTTAACAATATACTGCGGTGTTTTAAGTTTAGCTTGATTATAAACATCTACAGTATAAGTTAACCTAAAATAAGAATCTTGTAAACAAGGTTCTCCCATTTGGTTCTCAATTACGATTGTATGTAAAACGACCCACCTTGCTTCACCATTACCTACAGGAACATATGCATAGAATCTTGCACCAATAGCACCATACCAACCAAATTCAATTTTATACATACTAACATTAGTTGGTCTTAATGTATGTTTAGAAGGACCATTACCATTTAATCTATCTCCACTCCACTTTTCTCTTGGTATTTCCGTAGTCCAATATGTTGTAGGTTCTCCAGTTTCAGAATCAGCATCAAATACATTACCAGTTGTTATATTTACTTGATCTGCTTGTGTCATTCCAGAAAGTTTTAAAGCATCACTACTTAAAGGAATTGTACTTCTACGAATAATAGATATATTACCTTTATCAATTCTAAAGACATATTGATCAGTTGGGTTAGTTATACCCCATTCAATGTAAGATCCATCCCTAGATTCTTCTGATGTTCTTACACCAAAAGTAAATCCAGAAATTCTACCTGGTTGATATCTGAACACTCTTCTAGATTGCATCAAAGCATATCTTTTAGGAGCAACAGAATATCCTGGTCTAGTATTATCACCAGTTCTGTCTGAAGTTTTGCCATTATCTCTCAATATTTGATTAATAGAAGCAAAAGTAAGAGTTTCTTCCGTTACAGGATCCTTTAACTCATTATTGCCAAGATCTCGCCAAGTATCTGTCCATGTATCAATTCTAGCAAAGGAAGTTGCAATTCCTGCAGTATACTCTACATCATTATCAAGTTCTCCTGTACCAACAACTACTTTTGCAACTGTATCTGGTAAAAATCTATCTTTCCATGTTTGAGGATAACTTGAATAATTTGCACTATTATAAATTGCATGTAAGTCATTACCCATTTCAATGAAATCTCTATATTGCGTAAATAGAGTTGCATTGTATAATCCAATTCTATCGTATTTTGGTCCAAAAGGATAAGTATATGGAGTAGGAAATGCTTCTAACTTAATTCCAGATTCTCTTGTTTCTTCTTGTGATCTTCCCCTATACCTAGATCCATAAATTAAGTTTGCTCTTGTTTCCCAACTACTAATACTACGTCCACCATTAAAAGAAAAAACTTCAAATTCATCAGTGTCTATTCCATAAGATGATACATTAGAAAATAAACTAAGTTGAGTTTCTGCACGATTAACTCCCAATAAAGTACTACTTACTTCACTACTTTCTTTAAATTGTTCTGCAATTTTCCAAGTAGCATTAGATTTTAAAATAGTTGGTTTTGATCTTGTTATTCTTACATTTAAATTTGTAGTAATTCCAGTATAATCATTAGATAAAACTACTCTACTATTATGAGATAAATCTGAAATAATTGTTCCATCAGGAGTAATATCAGATTCTATCCTATCACCAACAGTTGCTCCAAAAGCAGTAAATATTCCGACATTATCAATATAAATTACATTTCTTCTAGATCCCAAATCAGAGTTAACTCTAACTATAGGCCACTCTGCCAAATCTCCTGCAACAGGATTATAAATTGATCTATATCCAGCTTTATCTGTTGCAACACCCAAAGTACCATTAGTGACACCTGCACCAGTATTTCCAGGACCACCATACAAACTATAATCATACCAAGTAACATTATTACCGTCTACTTGTGGTAATATTGTTCCAACACCTACAGTACCTGCTCCATGAGCTCGTAAAACTAATGGAGGATTATTATTACTACCAACTTCAACATCAAGATTAGCACATATTGCAGTCAATCCAGTTGCAACAACAGAATCAACAATTCTAAAATATGGATTATCTTTAGAAGTAAAATTAACAGAAGTTGCCTTTGCCATTGTGACATCAGCAACATTATAATTATCAACTTCTGTAACTAACGGATTTCCAAATGCATCAGTTAATACTGCACCATTTGCTATATTATAAAGAACCTCTGTATCCCCTGGTATTAAGGATACTGGACGTTTATCATCACCCAGTCTTACATCCTTACCTCCATTGGCCATAAATCACTGCTCCTCCCAAGTTAGACTTGCTGATATTGAAACCGTATTAATCCCAACTGCACTATTGTTAAAGTTTGAACCACCATCATGATATAAATTTTGACTAGATGCACATACATATAAACTTTCAATTTTATCTGTCAATGGGAATGATAGATAATCTTTATTATAATCAAAGTATGGAGATAAGTCAAACTCTTGCCCAGAAGCAGGTGCATATACACTCGCAACTATAGTTCCAGTATCAGGAATAGGTGCTCTAACTTGAGGACTTATTTTAACTGATGATAATCCTTCTTTAGTAAATTCAGTTACTGCAGATGTAGTACCTTCACCATCTTTTGCAATAGAATTCTCTTCTCTTACAAAAGGAAGATCTGCACTCAATTTAACAGAATCAACTGTAGAATCATAAGCAGAGAAATAATAACCATCTTCTGCTATATTTTTAGTCCTATCCATTCCTCTATTTTCAAGATATCCAAAAACTGAAATTGGTTTCTTGGTAGTATCTGGTGCAAAGTATCCTCTAAACCATCCCCATGTTCCATTATTAGGTCCAATAGAATCTCTAATGTATTCAGCAGCAGAAGCAACGTTAGAAGCAGTAATATTAGGAGCACTACCAGATGTAGTAGCATTAGTGACACTGACTATAATAGTAGAACCAGTTGTTCCTTGAAGACACGTTATTGGTCTACTATAATTGCCATCTATAGTTCCACCAAAAGTACTAGCATTGCAAGCATCTCCATCAAAAATTGGATCTATTTCACGAGGATATGTGTGTACAGTAGCATTGCTATCAAGACTACATGTAAAGGCAAAGGCACCTTTAAGAAGTCTAATTGTATCACCACCAACTATACTATGAGCAGAAGCAGTCGTGATTGTCATTTTACCTGTACTTGAATCAAAGAATGCACTACTAATACCAATTGTACTTCCATTAGTAAAACCAGCACCAGATTCTCTCTCAACTGCATTTGTTAAAGTTGCTCCAGCAGCATTCCATTCATGTGTTCCACCATAAGAGTTTATAGGAACATCAACTTTTGTTGGTTTTCCTCTCTTACCGATATCAACTTCTGCACCTATTGTTGGTCCACCTGCAGTTCCAGATATTAATGAAGTTGTCTGGAAAACAGGAGATTTTCTAAAGTCAACTTTAAGAAGACCAGTGGAACCAGTTGACATCCTTGTAGGATAAACTTGAGTTCTATTTCTAACATTAATACCTAAACTACTCTGAATAAAGTCTCTACATTTTAATCCAAGTAATGGTGTAGGACGGTTTGGAGTAATATCAATTGTATTACCAGGAATATCGTCAGAATTAAGTGGAGTATTCAAATATGCTTTATTGTCATGAATATATGTAATTCTAACATTCTGGTCTAATATATTTCCAGTTTCAACTCTCGAACCAATATAATATGTGGTGTTTATACCACAGGTAGTTCCAAGATCAATAAAAGGTCCAGTTGTATCATTATTAGTAGCATTAGTTACATTAATCCTAGTAGTTGTACTAAGAGAACCAACTTCAAGAGTTCTCTTAGATCCATAAACCTCTACATCTCCTGGAGTAGCATGACTGTATAGTTTAACAGTACCTCTGTCTCCACCATCAATGTAGTATGAAGCACCATACTTAACAATATGTTC
>TARA_R100000742_G_C4279632_1_pt1 | contig 13567 bp, 8 predicted proteins | sample TARA_R100000742 | Tara Oceans TARA_R100000742 (sample SAMEA2623309) | marine metagenome | biome: marine biome (ENVO:00000447); feature: deep chlorophyll maximum layer (ENVO:xxxxxxxx); material: "saline water (ENVO:00002010), including plankton (ENVO:xxxxxxxx)" | depth 40 m | reverse complement strand
CTTACCTTCCAAAAGGGGGAGAAGGTGGTGCGGTAAAAGTTGAGTTGGTAGAAAAAAAGAAACCATCCCCAAGGAGGAAGCCATGAGCCAATTTGACTATGATCCAAACTCTATGTTCCCACCGAAACCTAAACGAAAATCGGTGGACAAAGAAAAAGTTATTATGTGGTCGTTAGTTGTTTTTCTCGTCCTACTAATTTCTTGGCTCAGTAGTGGGTGTAGAAGTGCTTCTTACATAGAGGATGCGAGAATAGGTTTAACTGGTGTTGACCTTCGTTTTTATGAGCCGCCTCCTGTTACCATTGTTTACACCAATGCCCCTGTCGCAACCCCAACTAAATTTAAACTGTTTCCAACTTTGATGGAAATGAATCAAAAGTAAAATGAGTAAAGAAATAAAAGTAGTTCGGCTTGAGCCGATGAGTAAGTTCGATAACACGGACTGCGTATGCCAAGTAGTTATTGGCGTAACAATGAGCGAGGGCGAACATTCGGCCTATGTGGACGGCGTTTATTCTTACCCAATGGACTCAATGCCAACGGTTGCGGAATTTAATGCGGGAGCGAACGCATTGGTTTCGCAGTTTTACGCTGACCAAGGTTGGGATAAACAACTGTCGGATCAATTGGAAGCCGCAAAGAAACGTGATGTTCCTGTTGCTGATTTTGAAGCACCGGAGGTAACGGTGGATACATCGGTTGAACCGGCTGTTGGCAGTCCAGCTAATCCTGCTCCGGTTGAGGAAGAGTCAAGCGAGGAGGAAGAAAGCGAAGAAGAATCTGGCGAGTAATGCGTCCGGTCGATCTAGCACAACTTGAGTACGATGAAACTTCACCGCGAACCTTTGTCGAGGACTTCGCATTCTTTGCGAACTGCGGCTACATATATTCCGGTGATGATGCGTTCATCATGGCCAGACCGATTGAGCGGAGGGCTGACAAATTTATACTCGACCGAGGAATCAAGTTCCGCAACCCGGATGCTTGGTTCGTATATCTCGCGGCGGGTGAAGGGGCATTGCGAAGGTTTACTGACCTTGCTCCGTTTAAAACTGAATGGGTCTGTTGGCACCGTAGGACGGACAACGTGTTGAGATACCACTCTTGGAATTTATACGAAAGAAAGACTAAAAAATGGGAAGTACAAAAATAAAAATGCCAGCCGAGCGTTCGTCTAAAGGCGAGATGGCCGAGGTGCTGGCTTCACAGGCAGCATTTACGCCTAAATTCTTTGAGTTGGCGAAGCAGTATAATCCGCAATACGCCCAGCTCGAAATGGACACGTTGAAGCAGAATCTTCCGCAACTGATGCAGTTGTATGGTGACACTGTTTTCCCGGCCATGATGGATCAGGAACGTGCCAAGCTCGGTCAGGACATCAGCAATGTGGAGCAGTATGCCGGGAGGGCTAGGGAGGCGTTCAAGGCGGCTAACCCGGAGCAGGCGAAGCTGATGGCTACGCTATCTCAGCAGGCCCAAGAAGGTTTAGATGCGGGTGCTAGTTTGGATCCGTCGCTACGTCGCGAGGTGCAGCAAAACATTCGAGCTGGTCAGGCAGCGCGTGGCATGGGCATGGGAATGTCAGACTTGGCAGCAGAGTCAACCATGACCGGGTTGCGAGCTGAACAGCTACGTCGTCAGCGTCAGGCTTTTGCTGGCAATGTTGTCGGCTTGCAGAAGGCTACCGGGATGGATCCGTTCATGGCGATACTTGGTCGTCCGAGCCAGATGGCTGGCATGGCACCGGGCTTTGGTCAGCAAGGCATGGGAGTCAACCAAATGGCGGCAGCGCAAGCACCTCAGTTCGGAATGAACAGTTACTTCCAAGACCTGTTCAACACCAACTACAACGCGAGCGTGAATTCCGCTATGGCAAACGCAAGCAACCGTGCATCGATGATGGGTGCAGGCATTGGTGCGATAGGTCAGATAGGCGCGGCGGCTATACCTTTGTGTTGGGTAGCTAGAGAGGTTTACGGAGCAGACAATCCGAGATGGTTAATGTTCCGCGAGTGGATGCTTAACGACTCACCGAGTTGGTTGTTTAAGTTGTACACAAAGTTTGGTGAGCGGTTTGCAAACTGGCTCAAAGGCAATAGTTGGCTGAAGCCTGCTATACGCAAGTTCATGGATTCAAAGATAGGAGAATAACAAGATGGCATTTCAATTATTTGTAGACCCAACGGCTGGCGCGAGAAGCGCGGCGGATAACATTATGAAAGGTGCCGGTGCAATTGCGGACCGGCTCAAGGAAGAGAAGCAGAGAAGGAAGGACGAGAGTAAACTATTCAAAGCCAATGTTACTAAAGCAGCCGCCTTGGGGTTGGGTAAAGGTGAATCGATGGCAGAAGCTGAAGCTGACCTTTCCGAGAATTACACGCCTGCAACAATTCAAGGTCTACTTGAAGGCACCATGGCTGCAACACAACAGCAACAAAGGGAGGCAGCTATAGCGGCATCCAAAGCGCAAACAGACGCCACTATAAAAAGTACCGATTTCCGAACCGCGACAGAAGGTGTGCGTATGCAAGGTTTGCAATTAGGTGTTAAACAGCAGAAAGAGGGAATTAAAACAAGCGAGCTTAATCGCAAGCAAACTAAACAAGCTATAAAGCAGTCATCCCAGATGTTTGGCATAACTAAAAAGCAAGCCAAACGGAAAGTGAAACTGATCAACGAGCAGATTAATTCCGCGATAGAAAACAGAAAGCAACAAGAACGTAATTTGGCTGTTATGGAGCAGAATGCTGCTGCTGCTGTTGGCAACGCTGAAGCCGCAAACATCAGAGCAAAAACTGCTGCCAAAGAGGAATCAAGAATTAGCAGGTTGAGTGCCTTGGATCCTTCCACGTTGAGTGAAGCCAAGTTGAAGGACGGCACAGTTATCCCCGGACTATATGTCCAACCTTCTACTAACAAGATTATCGAGCTTGGTGATGCTGCCAATGACGACCCTGTCACTGCGGAGCTTAACAGGTTGCGAGGTGCGTTGGTTAAACTTGAAGGGCAAGGCCAGCCCGGAGATGCAGACTACTTGCCTCCGCTTGCAGATGATCAGGAAGTAGATGTCGATGGTGACTTCGAGGATTTGAGTCCAATAAGTTGGCCGATATTTTCGATAAAGAACGACACGGCTGGAAATGTTAGAAGACAGATAAGAGCAAAAATAGCTGAACTAGAAGGGAGCAGTGTTCCAAGGTTCAACCCAGATGCGCCTAGAGGTAGCAGAATAACATCACCATGAATTACAAACGAATCGAAGTTCCGGGTCATGGAATAATTGAATTCCCTGACTCTATGTCTGATATAGAAATTGAAGACGCAATTAAGGAAGAATTCTTTTCCGCCCCACAAGAGATTATTACCAAGCGCGATCAGTCTACCGTTCGCAAAGCGGAGCGTGAGATTCGTAAGCGTCAGCTCGCCCAGCAGGCAGAGCAGATGCACCAGCAAGATATTCAGCGTTATCTAGGAGAAGGAGGCACATTAGAAAAATCCTACTACGATATAGTTGGCGGGTTTGCCCACACGTTCGGAGAAATGCTATCTGGTGTGGATCGTATGGCCAGAAAGGTTTTGGGCGATGATGCGGTCAACGATATTCAAACAAACCCGATATGGTTGCAAAACCCTGCTGGCCAATTTTTGGCAGGGGCAGGAGCTGGTAAGTGGATAAAAGGTTATAGTGGTGCAGCAAAGGAAGTCGCTAGTCATTTAGAGGGCAACGAGACTGTTGCGAAACTTGCAGGCGTTACTGGTCAGGTAGCCGCCTATGTTCCGCTCGCACTGACAGGACCGGCAGCTCCTTTCCTGACTGTTGGCGGTGCTGCTTCACAGTCGTTTGATAGTACATACGATCAATCCTTTGAGGCTTACAAGCGAATGGGCTTTGGAGACGATGAAGCTGATCGTGCGGCGTTTAAGGTTTCGACAGGTGCAGGCTTAATTACCGGAACCGTTACCGGCATGTTTAACAGGTATGGCGGTAAACTGCTTGGTTTAGGTAAAGGTGTTGAGAGAGGCTTGAGTGCTGGAGTTATAGCCGGTGCATTGTCTGAAGCCCGGAGAGGTACATTCAAGGTGATGGCTCAGAACGTCTTGAGAGAGGCAGGCGGTGAAGGCACCGAGGAGGCTACTGACCAGCTACTGCAAGCGGCGTTGTCTTACGTCAGCTACAGACCTGAACTAACATTGCAGGAGGCAATGTATGAAGTGCTTGAGGCTGGTGTTCTTGGTGCTTACGGAGGAACGATTGGAGGCGGACCTTTCTCTGTTCGAGAAGATTTAAAGTACAGGAAGCAAAGAGCAGAGCAGGCACACGCTGCGGAGGTTATAGGTCGCACCAAACGTAGCCGCGACCGCATTGACGGTAAGCAATTAGAAACCCTGATCGAGGGCGGTGTAGATGCGGAAGGCAACAAGATTGAAGCTAATCCGTCACTTGCTCCGTTGAAGGGTGAGGCTGGCCGAGTGGTTGTGTTCAGCCATCAGGACATTGATGCGGAAGGTAGACCCAGCGACGAGAAGCTCGGCTACATGAAGATCGAAGAGGGTGCTGACATCGATGCGGCTGTTGCTCATTACGAGATGGAGAATCCGAATGCATATTTTCGAGGTGCGTTCGATCTGTCGAAGCGTGACGGCTCGAAGCATTTTGACGGAGGCATAGAGGAAACTGCCGGTGACATGGATCCGGACAAGATGAACATCGAGGAACGTGTCGAGACAGAGGTGCAGGCTCTTGGCGATGAGGTGTTCGATCCTGTCAAGCTGGGCAAGCGTAGGATTCGGAAAACAGATTTGGAACAGTTGTATGGTGGCAGTGTTTCGGAAACCGACAACGGCTATACAGTCAAGCTGGACAACGGGATGCAGTTGGAATTGAGGTTTGATGAAAAGTTTTTCACGCCAACAACTCCTGAAGAAATAGATGCATTTGAAAGATCCATTGCAGCCAAGGCAGGCATCCCGGTCGAGCAGATACAAGCGATGGATCCTGAAGCTCGTCAGGCGTATCGCAATCAGTTCACAGGTGCTGGTGCCAACATGCAAATGGTTGTCGATGGCAGTCCGGTTCCGGGCCAGTACGTCCAATACTTTTCTCGCAAGGCGGATCTTCAAACGGCAAAGCATGAAGCGATTCACTTCTTGCGGCAGAGCGGTTTGATTACCGAGGAAGAGTTTAACACTTTGGCACAACGCTATGCTCCTGATGCCAAGAACGAGCAGGACAAAGAGGAAGCGGTTGCCTATGCGTTTGAGGCTTACCATGCAGAGGCTGAAGCTCGGCGTCAGGAAAACCGTGTCGGAGTTTTTGAGCGGATCCGAAACTTCTTCACCAAGGCCGAAGTTGTCAACGAAGTATCTGGAATTTTTAACGCAATAGAAAAGGGAGAGGTAGCCAAGCGCGAGGCACCTGTTGGTCCGCAACCAGTGCAAGACTTTATGGAGCGACCTGACTATTCCGTTCAGGAGTCAGGTACGCTTGAGCCTGTTGTCATTCCGCTACCTGAAGTGCCTGACTTCAAGGTCAAAGGATCCACGATACCGGAGATGGCAATTGCCAACTCGAAGTTCATGGAATCTAACAAGACCAAGAAGGACCAACGCGAATGGGATAAGGTAGTTTCCAAGTACAAAAAGATACTCGCCCCGGATCGTCGAAAGCTCGAAAGCATTCCGGACATTGATCAGGTCAAGGATGCGCTGAACGAAACGCAAGCCAAACAGGTTGGTGACGAGGGCAACCTTGTCGTCGATCAGAAGCTGAAGAAGGGTGACGAGGTTGGGATGCGTCAGGACATCAATGCTCTGACCAACAACGGAGTGTTTGTAAACGCAATCCATGAGGGTAAGCCCGGTAGCGTTGGGAAGATTCAAGGCTACACAAACATCAGTGCCGTCGAGGGTGATGTTAAGGTATTTATAAAGGAAGATAAGGCTACCGAGATTGCACAAGGCAAGCGTCCCAAAACTTGGATGGCGACCATTAACGGCAAGTACATTCCTACACGCGAGATTAGTCTGGAAGAAATAGATCCGGAAGTTGGCAGCGATTGGACACCTGTCGGAATAGATCCTCACCGGCACCAGTACGCTTACGATATGCGGAACCCGCACATACCAATCATCGGGGCGGAGAAAGCTATCCAGACCAACGGTGTTGTGTGGATGAAGAATGCAGTAACGGACGAGCGAGGCACAAAGTATTCCGTCCAGTTTGCTGGTGCTGAATGGCCTTTTCAAACCGGAGTTCAGGAAGACAAAGAAGCAACATCCGCCGCCGGTCCTTTTGCTGTAATGCATGACGATCTACAAGCGGCGATTGAAAACTACAAAGATGCACTTGATGAAATAAACCCAATAGTTCTTAAACGTGTAAGCCCTATTGCCTTTCGTAATTTAATAAACGAACTGGTCAACGCTCCAGTAGGTAGGGCTAACCGTGGGATGTTTGAAAAGATGCCCAGCAAAAAGTTGCTGGAGGTTGCAGACATATATCTGGGTCGGTTGCGTAAGAAGATGCGGAAAGCTAAAGGCAGCATTGCAGACACGATGCAACTGACCGAGGACCAGAAGCAGGCCAAGAAAGAGTTTGAGCAGATGGGATGGGAAGCTCCCCGATTTAAGAAGTGGTTCGGAAACGGAACCATGGTTGACGGTAATGGTAACCCAATAGTTCTTAATCATGGCAGCGAGACGTTTGGCAGAATCACTAACCGCGACTTGGCTACTGCAATTCAGAAAGAAAATGCAGATGCAGAGTTAAGCAAACGATTTAGCTTTAGAGCGTTAGATAGTAACAGGGTTAGGGGAATTTTTCTTTCTCCTGATAAAAAGTTTTCCGAAGCATTTGGTGGACCCGATAACTTAACCTACCAGTTTGTCACAAACGTAAAGAACACGTTCGATTATAAAGACCAAGGCCATGTTAAAAAATTAATTGATGCTCTTAAAATTGAGGAAAAAAAGCACCCTAAACAAACAAGGACGGATTACGAAAATTTGAGTGAAGTTTTAGAACGCGGGCATTGGATGGATGTAGAGAATTATGCTGGGCTAATTGACAGGTTAGGTTTCGACTCATATTTGGTGAACGAAATGAGTGACGAGGTTGCCGGTTTTGATCCGGACACTCCGGAATACAGTGTCGAAAACATTGCGGTGTTTGATCCGTCCAACATCAAGATACTTGGTGAGATGTCTGCCGGTACATTCGACGCATCAAACTACGATGTCCGTTATAGCGTTCAGGATTCGATCAGAGGCGTTAACGTAAACCAAGGCGGCACTACATTCGCTGATGCAATTGTTGATGGTGAGAAGATCATAGAGACGCGAGACAGTGACTCCTTGCGTCCCGTTGTTGGCGAACGGATACGAATCATCCGGACCGGTCAACCCGGTGAGCCTGCCGCATACATTGGTGAGGTTACTGTTGGCGATCCGAAGATCTACAAGAACGAGGAAGAGTTCCGCGCTGATCAGGATCTGCACCGTGTTCCGCCGGGTAACAAGTTCGACATCAAGGAGGGCAAGATGAAGTTCGGCTATCCGTTGCAGGATCCGGTCCGTTACGAGAAAGAAATCATTGCTCCCAAGTTGAGAGGCAGAGTGATGACTCGACCTGAACAGGTTCCGAGCTTCTCGGTTCAACTGAACGAAAGCACAGTCTACATTCCGACAGCATCGGATCCGCATGTGTTGTTGCCGCACGGCAAGGTAGAGAAGGCATTGCACACATTGTTCAACCGTTCCGCAACACCGAGCAGTGCAGCCCTCTCGAAGATTCCCGGTGCGCCTAAAAAACGGAAAGACAAAAACAAGCTGGACCGCAACGTAAAGCCTACCAGCTATGCCGAACTGAAGGGTATGCTGGAGTGGGCAATCGAAAACAACGCCGAGGGTGATTGGTACGATAAGTTTGGCCGTGGATTCAGGGAGCTTGTCGGTGACGCCAACATGTGGGAGGCGACTGTTTTGTTTGGAATAACTTCCGCCCAGAACGCTGCCGAAATTAATTACGCCGACACGTTAACCATCATGGCACTGGCCAGAGAAAACGATCCGGTCAACGACCCGGCTGGATTTGAGATGGCAGTCCGGAATGCGGTCAAACCCGGTGGACATGGTAAGCTAAAGATTGCAGGCAGACAGATTGACGACGTCATAAAGTTCTACCAGACCGGCATAAAGGAAGGCGGACTGAAGACGACAACCTACATGCAGATGACACGCGACCGTGGGTTCAATCAGTTCAACCCGTTCAGCGTTCAGGACGTACACATGAGCCGTGCATTCGGCTACCGATACACTGACGTCGATAAGGACAGTGGTCAGGTTGTTGACTCTGCTAAATTTCCATCAGACCAAGCGTTGCGCTACGGCATGTACATGACGACCAAGCTCGCCAACGAATACAACATGCGTCCTGATCAGGTTCAGGCGATGATTTGGTTTTATGCCAAGAGCAACCTTTCACCGAAAAAAGATTCAGGCGGAAAGAAGGCAGTTGGCGACGGCACGTTTGAGTCGGCAGTCAAGTATTCGCAACCTGAAATTCAGGTCATCGAAGACATGAAGGCGAACGGCAAGTTCGATTCTGGAAACTCTTACAACAGCTCGACACTAGCCGCCGTGCGTCCGTCTTCGGTTGCGAAAACAAAGAGCGATCCATGGACCAACGGGAACGCCTTCCTTGAACCACTGCTTGAGACTGCGAGGAAACGTGCAGCCAACATGCTTGTGTCTACCTTGCCCGGAGTTGATCGTCAGTTCGCATTCCCTACCGGAACGACTTACGACATGATGGTCAACCATCTCTACGATGTCATCGAGGGCATCACTGACGGGGCTGGCAAGATCAAGTTCTTTGAACGGATCGGTGCGCCGCATGAGATTTCGCCAACGTCCGGAACATTCGACATGCGCGAGCCTAGCTTGGAGATTAAGTTTCCGGGCATGGGTTTGAGTTTCGTTGACGACCTAGCTCCGCTGATGGGAGATGCGTTTCTTCAGGATGCGGTCATCACCGCACAACCAAAGTTTTCCGGTGTTCCGTTTGGCATTGCCCTATCAAAGCCTGACCAGACTCCTTTTACTGATGCTGAAATAGAAAATGTGTACGGCATTGTGAACCCGGAAAAGGAGAGGTATGGGCTAAACTTTACTATGACAGGATCCGGGTTGGACATGAAGTTCCTCGATGGCGTCTACTTCGGGCGGCAGGAGGAAGGCAAAGAATACACTTCCACTGACCGGGATAATTTCATAAAACAACTGAAGCCGGTTGCTGAAGCTGCCGGTTTAGACATTAAATCATTTAACCAAGAAGGAACCTACCATGACCATTCAGGATACAAAGAAGGCTTGCGAACGGCTTGGAGTAAAGTTCGCGGATCCGACAGATCGTATATACAACGAGCCGCCGTCGATGAACTTTACAAGCCGGTCTGGACTGCCTACCAAAACTTCTTCACAAAAAACAAGCTCCAGCCGGTCGGCCAAAAGCCAGCCCCGCACCTAGACGTTCAGTTCAGCGTCCAGCAGGACGCCCCTCTCTCTCCCGAAGTCGAGGCTCGTATCAACAGCATCGAAGGTGCGCGGGAGATTCCGAAAGACCAACAACCTAAATTTGAACCCGACATGCGGGGCAAGTGGGCTGCTATTCTAGGCAAGCCCTCTGCCGCGCTAGGTTATGTTGGTAGTCCCGAACTACTCCGTAAAAAGCAGGAGCTGATTCTGGAGCAGGCTTACCAAGCCAAGGCGGTCAACACGATGATCAAGGATCTTCAGGACCAGCTATTCAACCAAGCCTATGCGTCGGTCGAAGGCTGGAAACTTCCGAAGTGGATGCGGACCGGCAAGTGGTACAAACGGCTCAAGCAATTCCAAGAGGATAGTCTGCCAATTGCGGCTCACCTAAACGCTACAGCACGGGACAGTGCTTCAGGCGAGTTCACGTTTACCGACTTCGACATGCGAGCAGGCATGATGCCGGTTGCCCAGTTTAAAAAGGGCGACCACAAAGTCGGAGACAACATCGAGGTTGCGAACCCGCTGACCGGTGACATTGAGTTCCTGACTATTGGTGGATTCATCAACGCACAAGGTCGAGTTGGTTACCAGCTCACCCGGAAGATGACTGCCGACATGCAACAGGAGTTGTACAACCATTACCGCAAGGAATACTCCGACATGATTTGGTTGGTGGAGATGTTCATCGACCCGAACCTGAAGGGCATGACCAAAGCGGTTGGCGGCGTAAAGGTTCCGCTCTTCAATCGATTCTCTTTGGAGTCGATGATGAAAGAAACGGACAAGGACTTTGAAGGCATAGCAGCCTACACTCCGGACGTCCTCGCAACCCGGACTTTATCAGGTTTGGTGGACATGGTGATGAACCCAACGAAGGTTGGCAGAATTCCGGGCAGAAAATACAAGACCGGTAAGAGCCGGGAGTCTGGCAACGTCCGCGATCTGTTGACCGGCTTCAACATTCGGACATTCCAGCAAATGAACGAGCAGTCCAACAAAGCGTTTGCGGAATCTGTTTTTGATGTAGGTGCAATGTCCATTCCGGAGTCAGGAATTCCGAAGGGCTACGTCAAGTTGTCTACCGGCATCGACGACCTACTCGCAGCGGTCAAGGCTTACCGTTACTTTGAGAACCCACAAGAGGGCGAAGAGGGCTACAGTGAGGCGGCTGCTAGACTGTCAGAGCTGGACAACCCGGAAAACTATTCCAAGCTGTTGGGTGAGGCATATGCTCGCAAGGGTAAGGATTACATGATCCGCGAGGACTTGGTGAAATTGCTCACCAACAAGTACTCTCACTCCAGCCAACAGAACCGCATGATGCGGATGCTGAACTGGGGCATACGCAACTCTACTCAAGCGTTCCTGATCCACCCCTATTCCTATGTGGTTAACAGCCTCACAAACGATTACTTCGCAGTCGAGGCAGCGTTCCATCGAGGGTTCCGGGGAGCAGCCAACATACTCTCAAAAGAAACCCGCGAGATGGGCAAGGAAGACCTTGACCATTCCGCCCGGATCCTTGGCGGCATGATGATCCACCGCATGTCTGGCATCCGTCAGTTGCTCGGTTTCAAAACCCAGTACGACCGAGTGGTTGAAGAAATACTTCCGGACGAGGTGTTCGAGAATTCAACAGCCTTGGCAGATCTAAAAGTCAGCTATGATACTGGTTGGGTCGAGTACTTGAAGCAGGGCGAGATAGGTGCGGCTGGCTTGCAGATGATCGGCTACGGCAACATCGATCTTCGACCGAAGCAACGGCTGGCTTATGCCTACCTGAAGAGTCAGGCAGTGCGTCGAGCCAAGCGGAAAGGGCTGAAGGGTAAAGACCTGAAAGATGCGGTTGACAGTTACATGCTCAACCCGCCGAAAGAGGACCGTGTTGAGGCAGTCAACCAATCGCAATTTGAGTTCCTGAATTATGCCGACAGTCCGCAACTTTTGCAGGACGCAACCAAGCACGATGTCAGTCGCCTGATTCTACAGTATCCTCGCTTTGGATATCACTACATGCACAAACAGGCCGACAGGCTCAAGGCAGTGAAGGATGTTTTTGGCCGCAACATGCCAGCCGGTAAACGTGCTGACGCATTAGCTCACCTTGTGACGTTCGCCACATTCACTGGCGGACTTGGCGGCATGGCTTTGCACTACGCACTCAAGGCAGTGGCGGGAGACGACGACGATGATTCCGCTCAGTACATTGGCAACTATCAGATCAAGTACCGGGATCCGATAACCGGCGAGATTAAGACCAAGAAGATCGACTACAGCATGATCACCAGCAACCGCATCAACTTGTCCAAATATTTTGAGGCACTTGGTATTGGTGACGGTGACGGTGAAGACTTTTGGTGGAGGGTAAGAAACTACCCGATGATCGCCATGGCTGGTGCTGCGATTCAGGCAACGGAGGATACCAAGAAGTTCGGAATCCAGCACGGGGTTGCGACTTACCTTGGCATGGCTCGCGACCTGTCAGTTGACATGACGACAATCGGATCCGGGTTGAAGGTTGGATCAAAGGCACTGGCCAGCCTCAAGAGTGTAGACACTGGTCAACCGGAGCGTCCGTTCTTCGATCCTTATGGTGCAACTGTTCCGTTTTCGTTTTACCTGACCGAGGCGGCAATGAGTTCCTTCATTCCGGGCAAGCGTCAGTTCGACGAGTTCAGCCTAATGATCGACCCGGTCCATCGACGCCGCACGGCGAGTCGGAAGATCGAGTACCAGCCCGGACCTTGGGAGGCCATCAGGCAGGGACATGCTGGCGGCACCGTAGATCGCATTCTGACGGCTTTAGGTGCGGTTGACCCTCTGCCTCCCGGTGGAAAGGTTGAAGACGTCTCAGCGAGGTCGTCAGGGGCAAGCACGGCCAAGTCCCGGTCCGTCAGGAGAGAGGCAAGGTCCAAGCTCGATACCAGTGACGCCGGTCAGTACTACGACCACCACGGCAACCTCCGTCTGGGAGTAGTTCCGGAGGCTAATGTTCGGAAGCAGGAATTATGGCAGACAGGTGCCAAGGCGGCAGGGTTCAACCTGAAGTCTGTTGACCGTCGTCTGTACCTTGACCAGCTCGGTCCGCCTAAACGTAAGAAGAAAAAGATAACCGTCCGATGATGCTGCAATCAGACAGGAGCGAAGAACAGAAACCATTTGCCGATGCGCTTGGCGACCTGATTGTTTCCTATTCCGGAAACATCACGATGGGCGAGATTGTGGGTGCAATGGAAATCCACAAGTTGCAAATAGTTATCCAGAATTCAAGCGATGATACGCCTGATACACCGGGCCATACCTCTTTGGCGTAGCATTCTGTATCATTTTTGAATTTAACCTCTGTTTACTCAGTAAATTGTGCTGTTTTTCTTGGGCAGACAAAACCACAAGTTTTGGCGCTACAGTATTTTTACCCCTGTCACTGTTAAGGTTTAAATGCATTTGGCCCAATGTTTCCGGGGCTATTCACAACTTATGTGTAGAAGGCAGTAGAAGGCAGTAGAACGTAGCAGAACCCTTTTCGTGTATCATCTGTATCAAAACAAAAAAGCCCCCGGTCAGGGGGGCTTGAAAGTGGTACACCGGGTGGGACTCGAACCCACAACTTACAGTTTAGAAGACTGTCGCTCTATCCAATTGAGCTACCGGTGCAAAAATTAATCCGGGTACAGACGCTGCCAGCCTAGTGGCGAAATCTGGGTGATCAGAAACTCACGGTCCTGATTGCTGACGGACTTCATTGCGTCCTGAATCAGCTTGCCTTGCCGGTACTGAAACAACTCCTTCCCCGGCACCGCGACGGTCCACTGTTTTCCAGTGACCCGGCACGGCCCGGTGAAGTGGTAGAAGTGTCCCGCATCGGTGCGGGTTTCAGTGTAAGCCATGTTTTCGATAGCTGCCATTATTCAGCCTCCACGGCGGACGACCAAGAGCCGTCCTTTTCAAGTGCCTTCAGGTAGACAGCCCCGGCGTTCGGAGTTCCGAAATCATCCAGTGGCTCGGTCAGGTCATACTCCCCGTCGATGTA
>TARA_R100000742_G_C4279634_1_pt1 | contig 13943 bp, 24 predicted proteins | sample TARA_R100000742 | Tara Oceans TARA_R100000742 (sample SAMEA2623309) | marine metagenome | biome: marine biome (ENVO:00000447); feature: deep chlorophyll maximum layer (ENVO:xxxxxxxx); material: "saline water (ENVO:00002010), including plankton (ENVO:xxxxxxxx)" | depth 40 m | reverse complement strand
TTTTTAAATCTATTTTTACGAAAATTTTCAACCATATCGCCTTCTCTACCATTTGTTTTTTTAATAGCTTTTGGTTTTGAACCGATAGTTCCTGGTTTTCGTGTTGGAAATTTTGGTCTAGGTGCTGGCTGAAAAGGTTTTCTTTTTACTGAAGGAAATTTGCCTTGTTTGCTTTGCATACCAGCTTTAGAAGCAGATCCTAAAATCATAGAGGGAGTTCTACCTTTAGGTTTACCCTTATCTTTTTTTGCATTTTCTATTAGTTTTTTAATTCTTGGACCCATTTTACCTATTCCACTTGGGCTCGCACTTAACATAATTTCAATTGCTTTTTGAATAGTACCATTTGCCATTTTATTTACCTTTCTTTTCCATCATCATTTGCTTTGCTCTCTGAAGATCAGCAACAGAAAGTCTTCCTGTTTTTTTTATTTGTTTTGCAAGTTTCATCGCTTGAGCTGCCAGTGCAGATCCTGCTCCACCCGCACCTTTCAATGTGCCTTTTGCTGCTTTTTGCTGCGCAGTAAAAAGTTTTTTCAGACTTCCAGTTCCTGGAATCATGCCACGTAATCTTTTTCTACGTTCTTCTGGTGTTAATCTTTGTAAAGGCGCTTGTGGTTTGTCTCCGATAGTTTTTGTTCTACCACCCATTGCACCTGGTGACATGCCTAAAGTCTTTTTGCCTTTTCCTTGTTTTTTGAGTTTCTCAAACATCTTTCTTAATTCGGCTTTACGAGTTGTTTTACCTCGTGCTGCGTCTGGTTTTCCAGGCATTTTAGTTTTTGTTGCTATTCTTATTACCATTATTTTGCTCCTTGGTCCGTGGTTAATAGTATTCGTACCACTAGGAGCATAACAAAATTAAATGTCAAGAGCAAAGATTTATTGACTTTTAAAAACGAATTTTGATAGGGTGGTCGGTACGCACTATTGCATACAAAGGAGGTTTAACATGCAAGAATTAGAAAAAAAATTACAGGAAGCGTACATAGTTATAGCTCTCTTACAGGCTAAATTAGCTCAAAAAAAGTAAACTATGCGGCGGTCGGTGAGCCTTGATTCAAGGCTCCAGAACCCCTAGTCACGATTTCATGCCATTGTTCATGTGTAAATTCTTCACTCGTACCATCTCGATAACTCACCCGATACATTAATTTTTCCTGCATTTCAGGCGGATTAGTCGTTTTCGTAAAGATCTCTACATTAATTACAATATCTTTTATCATCTTGGGAAAGATAACACATTTCCTTGCTTGAGTTTACTTAATTTTTGGATAATTAATCGACGTGTAGCCTCTTGTAAGTCTTTAGAATCATTTACAAGTTCGTGATCCCATAGATCAGCACAAGCTCTTAACGCTTCTACTTTCTCTGTTTTATTTTTAAAATAGTCTTTATCATGGTCAATTAAGTCTAAGACCATGCGCCTAGAGATTAGGGCCTCCAGGTCTTCTGTCATCATGTTGATATTCATGAGTCGATTCTATTGATCTATTGCGGTTTGTAAAATAACTTTTACCCATATATTTTTCAACTCTTCTTCTTTCTCGACGTCTTTGATCTCGCAGATTAGCATATCGCACAGATACACCTCTACCATCCATGTGTTCATGTATAGGTTTATGTTTCATGATTTCTCCTTTGCGGTCCTGCCGTCTGAGTCATGGAAAGCGGAAAGGTACACCTACCAAAACTCACAGCTTTTCGTATGTCCCCGGCGGGAAAACTGATCAAACACATGAAGGGATGACTCCCATTTGATCAGACACACTATACATCTGCCTTAACCGAACTAGACGGCGTAGTCGGAACTTGTTACTTAGTGACTTGTACACCATTTGAAAACATTGCATGGTTAGGTGTGGGATCTGCATTTTCTTTTTGATCTTCTAACCACTTTTCGTATTCTTCATCTTCCAGTGCTTCTATACCTGCTAAGTAGCCTTCTAAATAAGCTACAGTTGTTGGTAATGAAAAATTTGTGGTATCGTGTTTCATATAATTAATCGCATTATATAAATGTTTTCGAAACTCTAGTGATCTACTTTCGTACTTTGCGGACATTTTTTTTCTCCTCTTGTCTAAATTTGTATTCATCATCAATTAGTTTTTGTATAAATCCACCCATGGTGCAGTAATCTTCTTCTGCCATTGGTCGTGCTTTATTATACACAGCGACTTTGATAGCCACGGATTTGTATTTGCTAGCATCCATTAAATAACTCCATATTGTGTTAGTAAAAAAAGTATAATTAGACCTATGGCCATAAACCATTTAAACTTCATAATGATTGTAGTAACAATCACAGCAGTAATTAATATATACATCATAGTCCTAATTTCTTAGTATAATATAAGAATTTATGGTATAAATGTCAAGGGAGTATAAATGTTAAAATTTTTTTTAGTCGGTTGGGCTTGTATCGGAATCGGCTATGATCAGAAATGTGTTAGGTTAGGTTCAGAAGTAATATTTGAAAGCTACGAAGAATGTGCCCAATATTACGATGTAATATCAGAAGACCTCTACAGCCGTGATGAAACCATAAGTATGGAATTTCACTGTGTCTCATCAGGCGTACTCGAGGATCTTTTATAGTGTTCTCCTTACGTAGTTAGGAAGAGTTCCTTCTTCTTTGTATTGTAAGTAAGCAGCTTTCCAATCTTTTTTGTATTCTGCTTGTAAGAATTGTTTTAACGCACCATCAGCGTCAGGTTCCATGTGCCAATACATGGTTAACATTTTAAATAAGTTTTTCATTTTCATTTTCTCCCGGCACTTTTATACAGAAGAAAATTAAATTTAGTTTTGTTAAATTAGCAGATCAGCTATACTTCGAAATCAGCTTCAAACTCTACATCTTTTTCTACAGGTAGATATAGAGTTTTACCATTTACTCTTTTGACATAAGATTGTTTACATAATAAACAATGAAATTCATTTTCCTTAACACGAAACATTGGAACAATAACATGTTCGTATGAACAGTTTGGACAAAGCGTGGCTTCTACTTTGTCATCTAATTTTTTTTCTACTTCGCCTCGCCCCATGACGGACCTTCCTCACAATCTAATTTGACAGGAACTTCTAATTGCACTGCATTAGTCATTATCTCTATAATCCTATCTTTTTCTACTTCATCTGCAAATGAACAATCAAGCTCATCATGCACTTGTATGTGTGGTGTAATTCCCTCATTGTATAAATCAACCATTGCTTTTTTTGTCATGTCAGCGGCTGATCCTTGTATAATTTTGTTTAAAGCTTTGTAAGTAAAGGCTCTTTTAATTTGTTTGCCATGTTCACGTTCAGCTTCGTCCCTGGGCAGTGGTTTGTGGACTCCGTATCGTGATGGTTCCCACAAGTCAAACCGACATTTACGACCTAATAAAGTTCTTACATGACCCACGTCAGATGCTTTCTTCATAGTTCGCTCAATCATTTCTTTAACAAAAGGCACACGGCTATGATATTTCTCAAAAAGATCCTCAGCTTGCCCTGGTGTTAATCCTAGTTCGCTAGATAGTTTCCCTTTACCCATGCCATAAAACAGCCCTAAATTGATCGTTTTAGCCTTTTTACGGTCTATTTTTGCCATCTCGGACACCATTGTATGAAAGTCTGTATCCTTGTTTTCATGGTATGCGTTGACAAATTCATCAGCTCCTTTCAACCCACCAGCAGTCAAGCTGGCCAGGTGAACCACGAGTCGTGGCTCCTGCTGAGAATAGTCAAACGCACCCCACTTCATCCCTTCTTCAGGTTTAAAGATCGAGCGTATCATCGGTCCTAAAACCTTCGAGGCGGGAACTTGTTGTAGGTTTGGTGTATTGTAGCTTAGTCTTCCTGTGACTGTGCCACCACCATCCCCACGTAATTGGTTTATCTCTGCATGAATTCTGCCCTTGTGTTCATGCTTTAAAATTGTGTCAATAAAAGTTGTCCGAGCTTTGTTATATTCACGTGCTTCAGCTACAGCTTGAACCAACGGATGCTCATGTGTGCGGAGGAAATGCTTGTCGAATTTAGGAGCACCCGTCAGTTCAGTCCGTGCATAAGGAATACATAATGCATCGAACATCTTCGATATAGACTTTGCTTCCCAAACATTGATCGCAACTCCCGTTTCATCTTTTATTTTTTTTAGACTACTATTTTCTTGTTTAAGTAAGGCTTTCTTTGTTTGTTCTGCTTGGTCTATGTCAACTCTTACACCATTCCATTTCATATCTATTAAGACAGGTAAGACCTGGTGTTCTAACTCATTTACACTCATCAAATCTTGAGCAGCTATTTCTCTCATTTGTACATCAAATAATTTTAAGGCAAGGTCAGCATCTTGTTCTGCATAAGGTCCGACATACATGGGTGGTAATCTCCACATGTCATTCTTTGCATCTACACCCCATTCTTTTGCTGCTTCATATAAAAGTGTTTCTGATTTCTTTTCGCCTAAATAATCTTGTGCTACGATATTTAAAGAATATCTCATTCTGTTTTCATCTAAAATTGGAGCCATGAGCATTGTATCCCAAACTTTAGATGTAATTCTCATGCCCATTCTTTTCATCCAACCAATATCATACATTGCATTGTGACAAACAATTTCAGGACATCTGTCTAATAAATCTTGAAACTGTCTTAAAAAAACTTTCTTGTCATAGTTACCTGGTGCATCATGATCAATAGGAAAGTAACCTTTAAAACCCTCCCATGCTAAAGCGACACCAACAACTTTACCATTACCGGTAGCCCAGCCTGGCCCGTGGTCCTTGATTCCTGGATCGTAAGTCTCTAAATCGATAGCCACAGGACTTTGTCCTTTGTAATCAATATATTCTGGACATACCCATTCACTCGGGGGAGCGAACAGTGGATTTTGTATTGACATCTTCCTCCTTATCCTTTGGAAAATAAACTTCTGTTAACGACCCGCACGTTTTGCAGTCCAATATCGACATGAAAGACCATTGATCATATTCTTCACTAACATCAACGTCATCACACCATCTTAATTCTGTATTACAATGCCAACAGTTCATTTTTTTTCTAGCTGATCTTTCCACGCTTCTAAGTTTACGTTGGCTATATCTTCTACCAAGAACGGTATCCAACTTTTATCTATTTCAATAGGTTGTGGCCAAGATTTTTTAATGGCTTTCATTTCTTGTTCTATTAAAGACAATTTTAATTTTCCGTCAACATATACAAGTCTCATAAATACCTCATTTCTAAATCTGCTTCTGTTTCGATGACAACACGTGCTCCACATGAAAGTATTGCTTTGTCATTGCCACCATATCGTACCTTGGATGGTCCGTTAATAATGACCTCATGACAGTAAGTATTTTTTCTACCTTCTTTGACCGTTATCACAGGTTCATTCTGATTATTTTTTTTATTACTGCGAATGACATGTTGATTAACATGAATGTATTTTTTCATCGTAACACCTCCAGATATTCTCGATCTGATTCTGAACGCACCAACCAAAGCTCTTTCTTAGCTCTTGTTGCTCCTACATAAAACACTCGGTGTTCATCATCAGGGTTATTAATTAATGCTTCTTCTGACTTACGAGATAAGTCTAACAACAACACGACGTTATCAGCTTCACCACCCTTTGCTCCGTGGATCGTGGATATTTCTATTTGAGGCTTTTGCCATATATTGATACCACGTTTCATTAACTGTCGTATGTACATCACTTTACCGTAAGGTATTTTATCTAATGCTTGAAACCATGTAGCGTTTTTATCTACTATTAGTCCTTGATTAAACATTAGTTTTTCATAATCAAACTTTTCTTTCTCATCTAAGTTTTTTAAATTTTTATAATTACGTTGCACACCGATACCAGAACTCATGTATTCATACATAGCTTTGACACCCTCTAAGCCCACACTCTCACCCTCTGATATTTTATTCCAGGATGCGATAGCGTGTTTAAGTTTGTCAGCTATGCTGCTTTGACCAAATCGTTGGTAGTAGAAACCCTGTTCCAAGAAGAACTTTTCAACTTTATTAAGTATATATTTAGTCCTTGCGAGGACGAGCCATTCTTTATCTTTGTAGGGAATTGCTTCGTGTGAATAGACTGTAACAACCTTGCCCTCTTCATCTTTTGCTTCCCATTCTTTTTCAACTCTATCTTTGATATTTCGAACGATCTTGGATGCCACGAAGTGGTGGGATTGAGGTATTCGGTAGGATTTATTGAGTATAACAGAAGTGCCAGGATAAGACTGAAATGTATTAACATCCGCTCCAGCCCATTTAAAAATAGCCTGGTCATCGTCACCTGCTAAATAGGCCCTCTTACATTTAGAGATAAGGTTTGTAACAACTTGCCACTGTACGAGCGATAGGTCTTGCGCCTCGTCAACGATTAATATCTCTATATCTGGCCATATGTCAGGTCTAAGATTAAACTCTAACAGCATGTCAGTAAAGTCATATAATTTTCTATTTTTTTTAAACTCTTTGAGATATTCAGCAATCTGTTCTAACTTACGCCAGCCACCTACAATGTGACCAAACTTAGAGAATGTATCATACAAACCTATACCTGTGATACGAGATAGATCTATAATTTTTAAATAGGGATCTTGTTGTATAAAGTTTCCATCTTCATCATGTGTATCTTTAGGGGCCAGGTCTACTTTCAGAGCTTCTGATATTTCATGATAATGTTTTGGTTTCATCACGTCATTTGTAGATAAACCTAAACATCCAAATGCTAAACTATGTATTGTTCTAAAATATCTAAAATCTTTTTGATCAAGTTTAAATTTATATGCTGCTCTGTTGATAGCTTCACTTGCTGCTTTCTTTGTATAAGCCACGAATGCTATATCTTCAGGTGTTAATTGATTTTCTAATTCTTGTTCAACAATGTTAAGTAAGAATGTTGTTTTACCTGTGCCTGGTGGTCCATAAATCTTTTTAACTCTAGAATGGTACATCGGATTTAACGTTAGGAACATTTAATTTCTTTTCCTCTTGTGGTCGTGGGTCAGGTATAAAGAATAAATTTTTGACTGTATTTTTGTTAAGTCGAACTTGCTTTGAGTCACCACCTCTGTCACGAATAAGTGAACCCATTTGTGTAGAACTGAATTCTTTAAATTGAACTTTACGAAAATATCGCTCCAAGCTAGCCAGTTGAAAAAATACTTTACCTTCAGTTTTCCAGACACAATGATTTAATACTTCCTCTGCTTCATCAGCGATAGCTTGATTGTATATAAAATCGTCCAGATGTGAATTAAATTGTCCCTCTTTTGTCACCTCATAAGGCATCTTAATAATTTCACATTGTTCTAATAATTCTCTAATTCTTGCTTCAAAATCTCTTTTTGACATCTCAACAGGTAAATTGGTATGTGTTTCAAGCACTTTCTTACGAAACATTCTTTGATCCATAAGCTCATCTGTGGTGACTGTAATTCTTTTGCCGTCTACATCTAAATGCCATACAGATTCATCTGACTCTAATTTAGTCAGATTAGCTATGTTCATTTCAATATCGTCCCTACCAATACCAAACTTTCTAATACGACACTTAGAACTGTCACAGTGATTACGCATTGGAACATCTTTACATTTGTATCCGTATTCTTTTTTCTCATGTTGATCAATTTTTGCTTTGACTTGATCGTAACTCATTGGTGGCTGACAATATTTAGCATTAAACTCCATCACCTTATTTTGCCATTCACCTGGTCCATACTTCTTTTTTGCATAGACACAGTAGTGAAATACCACATCATCTCTAGATCCTTCAAAAATACCCATGTTTTGCATGATTTCGATGCATGGAGGCCCATCAAAGGTATTCTTTTTCTGTTTTAAGGGCTTTACAGATAGGTTTTGAAGTTGGTCGTGTGTGATTGCCTTCTGGTTTACAAGATTGAAAAAGGCATCTAATGTTATCGCTTCTCCTTTTTCGTCCATGGCATATCTACCAGACATATCTCCCTTAAAATACGGAAGGTTAAGAAAGTTTCCTGTGTCACCACGCTCTGCATTAAGAGATTCTTGTTTTGGAAATATCTCACAGTCAGCAAATCCTAAGACAGAAGATACCTCAGTAAGTTTTTTGATAGCATCCTGAGCAGGCACAGGCTCACTGTAAAAAATAAATAAATGGAAACCTCCCGATTTAGATCGGCAAGGTATAATTGGTAAATTTAATTTTGTATAAAGTTGAATTGTCTTGCGTACATCTATGGAGTAATCGTCAACATCAATGCAAGACCAAGAGCAAGTAGCATCATCACGTATGGGGATAATGCCAAGACTAGGATCGTTACCCTCAATGTGGTCTTTCCAATGCTTGTCAGTGACCTCTTCTTTAATGATAAAAGCTTTACCACCGACTTTGCCACTTTCTTTCTTTTCCCCTTTGTAAAATACTCCGTGGGCACGTGTTAACCCACCAAATATTTGTTTGAATTTTAGATACGCTTCCATTCAGTAAAGAGGGGGACCGAAGTCCCCCGTGCAAGTTAAAAAGGATTGTCAGTATCTGGTTTATCTTTTCCAGAACTCTCATTCGCCTGTTCATAGTTGACCTCAACAGATCCTTTTTTCACAGCACCATGAAATCGTTTGCCTTCTTCGTATTGACTAGCCGAAACGACATCACCTCTTTTAATATCCCAGCCATACCAGTCACCTTTGTCATTTTGTTGTGGCTTCGTGGTAAGCGTATATGAGTAGTACCAACTAGGAGGATTGATAATTTGCTCACCATTCTTCACCTTAGCTGACATTACAAGACTGTTCCACTTTTTAGACTTAGATAATCCACTCACCTTCATTGAGATAAGGACCTGAGAAGTGAGTCCTTCACTGTTTGTAAGGAGGCAGTAATGATTGTGAGTTCTTTCTAAATAAGTCCCCTCTGGAAGCCTAGCTTTACCCTCTGCATCTTTTTTGGTTTTATTCCACAGAGGAGTATCCACAGGGTGAACGATAGGGGCAGAAGAACCAGTGCCTCTGTCTGTCCATTCAAGTGCAACAGGCTCAAAGTAACAAGGTATAACTGAGATACCTTCAGTACCATCATGGAGTTCTTCCGTGACAGTATTGAAAATCATACCCTCTTCTGCTCCATCCACATACTCACTCTTTTGTTTTTTTGTTTGCGGAGACATTGAGCTGAGTATTTTCAAGAAAGGTATAGCCATGCTTTCCATATCAACGGAAGCTAAACCTTGACCTTGATCTTGTGCAACTACAGATAAATCTATTGTAGGTGCAGCAACGGCAGAAGATTCTTTTTTTGCAACTGCTTGTTCATTTTTCTTTGGTTGATTCATTATTTTTTTCCTTTTGTTATTTTGGTTTCAGGACGTATGAAGATCCCAAAAAGATCATCAGGGTCCGTTAATCCCTCTTCGTGACGCTTTTTCAAAGTCGCCTTCAGTGTCGAGGGGTGCACTGATTTTTTCACGTCCGGGGTGATGCCGAAGTTTGATTCAATATATCCAGCTAAATCTCCAGCCATATTGTCTTCACCCGTTCCGAAACTTGTTGATACTTGGTTTTTAATTATGTCACCCAAGCCTTCTTGTTTTAAATATTGCAGAGCTTCTTCTTCTTTAGCTTTAGGTATTCTACAATGAAAACCTTCCTTGACAGTAACTTTACTGCCATCTTTCATTGTAGTTTCATTAATACCTAGTTCCTGCATTTTTGTAGGAATTGTTTCTTGAGAAAGTATATCTCTTTCTCTTTTCATTTCTTTCATTGTCTCTTCCATATTTTCTATTTCAGAGTCTAAATTTAATTGTCTTTGTATGAGTTTAGATAATCCAGATAGATCATCATCTTGAAGATTTCTTAAATCACCTGCATCTTGTTTGAGGTCCTCAAAATCTATTATGTTAGCCATTTATTACCTCCTTTGTAGAACAGCTTGGGAGGGCTAGTTGTTTCACCTCCAACTTTCAGGATACAGATAAACGGTTCTCTACCCTACTCGTACCTACTCATGATAGCCTCAGCCAGTTGGCCCTACTCTATCACCCCTGTGCGTTACGCCTCTGTTAAAAACGTTGTTCCGCCACAAGCTATAAGTGTCAGCTAAACACTTAATTGTTCAATACAAATCTTATACTTGAAATCCTAACAAAATGCAATATATTATTTTGTATATGGCTAACTTTTTTTTGAAGGAACCTTTTCTTCATCAACTTAAGGCAAAACGAATTTGTCATGATACAAACATCAACAATTTCGCCTATTTGATGGAAATGGGAACAGGTAAAACTATAACAGCAATTATGGACCTGATGAGTTTACATCATTATAAAGATGTGGATAACTGTGTAATTCTTGCACCGAAGTCCGTGTATCGTAATTGGTATAAAGAAATTACTGAATTTGTAGCACCTGATAAAACAAAATATGCAATAAGCACTTGGGACCCTAGTCTTAAAGATCCTGTTACTAAAGCTAAGCTAACAGATCTATTACAAAAAAGTATTGTGCCACTCAATATCTTTTTAATGAACATCGAGTCTTTGTCATCACCAAAGGGTGTAAAGTTTTTAGAGAAATATTTAAGTGTGCAAGATAAAAAGAAAACAATGATGATTGTCGATGAAAGCACAGTTATCAAAACACACAATGCTAAACGTACAAAAAATTTATTAAAATTATCGAAGGATATATCTTACAAAAGAATACTAACAGGCACACCTGTCACTAAATCACCTTTAGATATTTACACACAGTTTGCTTTTCTTGATCCTAAGATACTTGGTCAGTCAAACTATTATGCTTTCCGTGCAAGATATGCCAAGATTATTAATCGTCCAACATCTGGTGGTCGTCACTTTCCTTTGATTACAGGCTATCAACGTTTAGATGAATTAGAAAAAAAGATTTACTCTGCTGCATTCCGTGTCAAGAAAGAGGAATGTGTCGATCTACCTGAAAAAATATATATGAAAAGGTTCATACCTATGAGTGAGAAACAACTTGTAGCTTATGAATCATTGAGAAGAAACGCAATGTTTATTTTCAATGACAAAACAACGACAACTGTGAACCGGCTCTCACAGATTGTAAAGTTGCATCAGGTATGTTGTGGGTTCACCATTAATGATCAAGGTGAAACTCACGACGTGCCTAACAAACGTTACGATGAATTGCTGGATGTCTTAGAGGAAGTTGATGGTAAAGTTATCATCTGGGCTACCTATCGACATAACATCGAAACTATTACAAATAAATTAAAGGAGAAATACGGTGATACTAAAGCTGCAGCTTTTTATGGTGATACTGAAAATCAGGTACGCTTGGATCTGGTTCGAGATTTTCAATCTCCGACAAGCGATCTCACGTATCTTATTGCGAATCCTAAGACTGGTGGATATGGAATCACTCTTACTGCCAGCCACACTGTTGTGTACTTTTCAAACAATTATGATCTTGAGATAAGACTACAAAGCGAAGATCGTGCTCACAGGATTGGTCAAAAGAATAAAGTGACGTATGTTGACTTTGTTTGTCAGGGAACGGTTGATGAAAAAATATTAACTGCCTTGAAGAACAAGGTTGACATAGCCAGTCAAGTTATGGGTGATGAATTGAAAAGTTGGATTACTTAATCTTTGTGAAAAATTTTACCTTTAGAATCAACTCTGATTCTTCGTCCACCACCAGTTTTATAATTACCTGGAGGTAATCTTCTTAACATCTTACCTGTAGATTCATCTTTATATTGAGGTGTTTTTTTGGGATTGCCAAAAGTTCTTCGGATAGTTTTACCTGCTTTGGATCTTTTAACAGCTTTTAAAGCTTTACCAAAGCCTCTAAGTGCTATTCCTACGACACTCATTAGTTTGGTCTTACATTATAACCTAAGCCTTTAGTAGCTGCTCCGCCACCTCTAGCTTTACCTCTAACAACACCACCATCTTTCATGTAGCCCATTTTGTTTCGAACTCCTTGTGGTAGCTTTGCTAGACCTGGGTTTTTCTTATTATCTACTGGTTTAAGATTCTTTTTTCCTATTTTTTTTGGTCGTTTAGAAAAATTTGGATTTGTTCTTGGACCAAAATACCCTGGTATCGTTCTGTCTGCTTTTGCCATTATTTTTTCCCCTTATTTCTTAACCTTTTTAAATAGTTTGTTCTTAAAATTGCTGGTTCTTTTGGTATGTCAACGTCAACAATTTTTGATAAGTTTTCTACTTTAATATCACCTCTACCGATACGTGACTTTGTTCTAGGGTTGATACCTTTAAAAGTAATTGTAGATTTTTTAATCTTGGAGCCAATTACGCCTCCTTTTTTAATGAGATCCCTAGCATTTTTCGTCTTAAGTTTAGGCTGTTTAATTTTACTAATTGCTTTTTTTGCCGCTCCAGCAGCCAATTTTGCACCTATTAAACCTGCTCTAAGTAAACTCATGAGATAATCCTATGCTAAATCCGTGGTGTTTGCAACGATTTCTGCAAGACTTTCACATCTTTTTGTGGTCTGTGCATGCCACCTAGAATCTTTCATTTCTTCAGCGGCTTTCTTCCAATCCTTGACTCTCATAGCTTTCCACATGTTCTTAAACTTGCGAACACCATTTGTGCCCAGTTGAAACACCATCTCCAGAATTACCTCTGATACGGGTTGAGGCAAATCGTGTCCAACACATTCATCTATTAATAAATCAGCCCCCGCAGCAGCTCTATTCAAGTCTATATCAAATAGTTCTTCGACTTCCTCCATGGAGATTTCTACTCCTTCGGAGTATCTTTCTCGTTCGTGAGGCTGAATAAGGTGGCCTATACCGATCGTGGCTTTGCCTAAACTGTCCAAGTACATTTGAGTGCGCACGCCTTCATGGATACGTACCCTATCTTTTAGTTCATCTGTTAAATCAATCATGATCCTATTCCCCAATGTTTTTGATGTTCATCGGGATCTCCTTTCTTAAATAAATTTTTAATTTTAAATTGGATAACTGCCCACAGGTTTTTCATAGTTTAACTTTCCTATTAAATCAAAAATACCATTGTTCCCAACATTTTGCAACCCTGCATTTAATAATTGTGGCATATTAGGGTTTGGGTCTATTGTCCGTGGCCTGAGGCCCATGATTCCTGGATCGGGGTCCATGGGATATACTTCTCGGGGATCAATCACAGGACCAAACATCATTCTTTTTTCCATATCCACTTCCGGTCTTATAATCATGTCTGTATCAAAAAAAGGCTCACTAGACATTGGTGTATCTATCTTTGGAACAGCGAAAGGACGCACCTCACCTCGCTGAAACAGGTCTGGTTCAATAACATTAGGCTCACTAGGTATTACTGTCTCTTCTTCTGGTAATGAAAACTGATTTGGTCCTGGTTCAAAGCCCTTGAACCTAGGTAACATATCTATGTTCTCTGGTGGACCTTCCGCAAGTGGATCAGGTACATCACCACCAGTTTGCATTCTGATAACTTTTCTTGGTTTTTCAGGAATCTGACTCAACGGTGTTACTGCATCTAAAGCGATCATAATGTACCTATTCCTCTGTTCATCATTTGTGTTTCTAATGCATCATCTAAAGTTCCAAACGCTAAATCACTTCTGGTTTGTGGATTAAGTTGTGCTCCAGGTATATTGGGTTGTAATGAAACATCTGGTTCAAAAGTTGTATCATAAAAACGTTGTTCTTCGGTATCTGGTGTAATTCTTCTATCAATATCACGTAGAGTTTCTAAGTCACGTCCTTTTGGTTGTTCTGTCATTAGTTCTATTTGTTTATCTCTTGCAGCATTTTGTTCAAGTTTTCCTGCTGGATTTTGTATTAAGCTGATAATTGATTGATCAATATCTTTTATAAAGTCTTGTTGATCTAACTCCTCGTCTGTTGGTAAGACTCCACTTGCCCATTCTAAAATATCATTTCTTCTTGACTTTGTAAGAGGATCTTTTGT
>TARA_R100000742_G_C4279638_1_pt1 | contig 14309 bp, 10 predicted proteins | sample TARA_R100000742 | Tara Oceans TARA_R100000742 (sample SAMEA2623309) | marine metagenome | biome: marine biome (ENVO:00000447); feature: deep chlorophyll maximum layer (ENVO:xxxxxxxx); material: "saline water (ENVO:00002010), including plankton (ENVO:xxxxxxxx)" | depth 40 m | reverse complement strand
ACCGAAGTAAAAGATAGACTTATCGCATTCGCAGATGAGTTTCCACAAGCATCAATACAGACAGAACTAATTAGTGTAAGTCAAGTTATTGATACACCTACAGGAGAAACCTGTAATGAATATGTTGTTAAAGCAACAGTAATTCCAAATCCAATACAAGAACCAGAATGGGTTTATATTGGTCACGCAGCTGAACGTGATAACACAGGATTTGTTAATAAAACATCAGCATTAGAAAATGGTGAAACATCAGCAGTAGGTCGTGCATTAGCATTTGCAGGATTTGGTGGTGATTTTGCTATTGCTAGTAAAGAAGAAGTAGATAATGCTAAAGCTAAACAAAAACAAATTAACCCTACTATCAAATCATTAGAGGCGATGGATAAGGCAGCAAGATTAGCTAATGAAGCAAAGAAACTTCCAGAAGAAGATTACTTGCGTTATAAACAAAAACGTCAAGCTGGATTCTTTGATACAAAACTTAAAGTAAGTCAAAGTACAGAATACTTTGAATCGTTAACGAAGAAAAAAGGAGCTAAGTAAATGGCTATAACTGGAACAAAAGTGAAAACCAACACTTCCAATAAAAATTGGTTTGTAAATCAATGTCGTATTGTTGAAGCAGAACAAATTGATTCACAATACAACGACTGTAGTATTAGATTAAAACTAGAAGATAAAGACAATGGATATAATTACACTACATTTATCAATCAGAACTTTGAAAAAGATGTGAATGGTATTGTAACTGGAATGGCATTTCCAGAAGATTTAAACACTCTTTATCTTGCGTCTGGAAAAGATATAAATGTATCTGATGTAGGCGAAGTCAATGTTGATGTATTAATTGATGGTGAAGTTGCTGTTATAAATTATGCAGCTAATGGTAAATACAAAAGAGCTACATGGGGTGTAGTATCTAATCCTAATGATACAGATGAGTTAGAAAAGAAATTTATGGCTCAGATAGCAAAAGGATATCCTAAAAACTATCAAAACCCACAAGAAACAATGGTTGAAGAAATGCTTGGTAATAGAGAACCAGCAAAGAAAACTGAAACTGTTGATGACCTTCCTTTCTAATGACTGCAGAAGGTATAATATTAAGATGGATTGACAGTAGAGCTAATTCTTCTGACCCTTGGTTTGCTTCCTATGATTTGGAAGCTGAAGTACCAGTATACGGAAGATTAGCTCATCAAAAAGTACATACCCCAAGTACTTATTCTAGGGCGTTTAGAAAAATTCGTGAAAGTAATACTTTAATGCGTTTAGGTCTAGAATTAGAAGAAACTGTTATCCCAACAACAAAGGTTAAAGGATGGAAAATAAAGAGACTATAATTGAAATTATCAATGGTAGTGTCTCTAATAGAAATCGTATAGGTACCATCGATGAATTTAATAAGTTAGTTAAAAGTAATGCGTGGAATGGTGAGATGTATCGCAGCTATTATAGCTTTGATGAAACACTAAGTCAACACATGGAAGTTAACAGAACAGTTAAAGGATTCGATGGTTTAACCTATTTAGATTCTATTATATTAGATGTAGACAAAGGCAATATTGCCGATGATGCATTCCAACCTTATCTGTTGCAATGTCTAGAAGAAATTACAGATTTAGGCATTGACAAATCTCACGTGAATATATGGTTTAGTGGTAATGGATATCATGTAGAACTATTAAATGTATTTGGCTTTCAACCTAGTAGATTATTACACGAAAAAGTAAAACTTACTATGAAAGAACATTTATCATTTGCAGATAGTATATTTGATAAAACACGTATCATTAGAGCACCATGGAGTTTAAACAAAAAGACAGGACTATATAAAGTGTTTATTCCATATAGTCTTATCTGGAATCTGAAGTATGATGATGTTAAAAACATGGCTACAGATTATAAATCATATAAACACTGGAAAGAAGATGGTTGGTACGACACATTAAATGTTGATAAAGAAGTAGAACCGTACTTACAGAACTTAATTGTTTCTACATCACAAGCAGTTAGCACTGGTGGATACAAAAGTAAAGATACTACGTCAGTAGTTACTTGTATGCAACACGCTTTCAATGAAGGACCAATAGAAGGACAACGTAATATGAAAATGATGCGTATGTCTAGCACCTACAAAAGAGCAGGTGTTCCTTATGTAGTTGCCTTAAATGGTATGCTGCAATGGTCTAATGGTACTATGGATGATGAAGAAATAATTAGAACTGTAAGTAATGTATTTGATGGTAATTATCAATATGGCTGCAATGATGTAATTATGTCTGAATATTGCGACCCAAAGTGTATTCATTTCAAAAGAAAAGATTATACGTTGGATATCAAGAATGTAGAAGATATGACTAAATCATTAGTAGAATATTTGAAAAATGATATTACCAAAAAGTCAATTAATATGGCTGATATATTTAACTGCCAAGACTATATTATAAAACCAGGGGAATTAGTTGTATTTTCTGGTGATACTGGTATGGGTAAATCTGCATTTGTACAAAATGTAGTAGTAGGAGCACTTAAAGATACATTGTTCTTATCATTAGAGATGAATGAATTTCTAACATTTAGAAGATTTGTTCAAATAGCTAATAAGAAAACTGAAGGATGGGTAATAGACCAAGTAACGTCTAATCCAGACATATCGTTTGAAGAACAATTAGGTCATATACAAGTAATGACAATAGCACCAGAAATAGAAGCTATTAAGAAGGTGATTGCTACGCATGAACCTAACATCTTAGTAGTAGATACTACTGATGAGGTGCACGTTGATAGGGTAGAGTCTGAAATACAAAGACAAAACATTATCATTGGTGCATTAAAAGAAATGGCACAGAAACATAATATAATTATTATAGCTGTGCATCACGTTAACAAGATATCTGCAGCAGGTAACACCATAGCATTGCATTCATTGAAAGGTAGTACTAATGTTGTACAGAAAGCAGATAAAGTAATTATGGTTAAAGGTAATCGTGATGAAAAAGCTAGAGTTATAGCTAGTGAGAAATCAAGAGATGATGGCAAATTTGAAATGACAGCACTCTTTGATTACGAAACGATGACTTTTAGGCAAGTTGATTGGAGTCAATAATGATAAGATTGGACACAGTGAATAACTCTAATATAATAATGCAACGTATTACATTATTATATTTATTCCAATTTGGTGTATCATTCCAAGAAGAGGAAGGACAGCATTTTTGTATTATATTTGCTGTAGGACCTATTGAGTTAAACTTTACATTGAGGTTATGGAATGGCACACAGAAATAAAATACGTGGTAACAACCTAGAACGTGAGATTGTTAACGCAGCTAAAGAGGAAGGGCTCTCTGCAAAGAGGGCCTATGCCTCTGATGGTAGGTCACTAGGATTTAGTGAAGTCGTTGATTGTCTTGTTGAGGATTGGACCATACAAGCAAAACGTAGAAAGAAAATAGCACAATGGTTATACCCAGATTACCATGGCGATGATGTAGATGCGGTGGTAACAAGGATGGATAGGAAAGAAGCGTTAATTATAATGCCTCTTGGAAAATGGATAAAAATGATGAAGGAGATAAAAGATGGCGAAAGTAAAACTAAGTAAAGAAGAAATAGAAATGGTTTTAAAAGCTTTGGCTAATATAATAACTATAAAACATAGGTATAGTGGAATTAATGTAGATTTAGATACAGATGTTTTAAGACAAGTATTACATAAGCTAGAAAATCCTTTTATGGTAGATTATAATAAACAAAATAAAATTATAAGAGGATTAGAAGATAAACAACCCAGAATAGGGAATTGTGAGTGTTGCGATGACTAAATTTACTAAAGAAGAGTTATTGATAATGAGGTCTGCATTGCTTAATTTCAAGAAAGCACCTTGGGTATCACCAGGTGAGCATAAGATTATTAAGAAAATGTTAGAGAAAATTCACGAACTATTTGAAGAAGAATAATAATTATTCCCCCTCAACTATTAACACGCTTTAAAAGGAAGCGGGTGGTGAAAATCCATTCTTACCTTTAAAGCAAATACATCTTGGTTGGCACTGAATGTATATGATATATTAACAATAGAGGGGGAATAGTAAGGAGACAATATGAAACCATTAAGAAATGAAGTTGTAATTAAGCAGCAATCTAAAGACAATAAAACAGAAGCTGGTATTATATTAACAACCGATGAAGTAATAAAAGAAAATGTTGGTGTAGTTACTGCAAAAGGTAAAGATGCCGATGAAGTAGAAATAGGAGATAAAGTATTGTTTGGTCCAGGATTTGTAGTCCAAGACATAGATAAGCAAGAAGTTTTGTTTATGAGTCAAGACAATATACTTTGTGTTCTGTAATGGATTATAATTCTGATTTCCAGTATGATTTAAAATTTGGTCAAGAAGGAGAAACTGAAATAGCTGCATTATTAAATGATTGCAATGTTGAAGTTAAACGTGACAGACAAACTCAAAAGACTGGTAATGTATACATAGAATACGAATCAAGAGGTAAAGCATCTGGTATTGCAACTACTAAAGCTGATAAATGGGCTTATATATTGCAAGATGGTTGTATTTTAATTGTAAACACAGAATTATTAAAAAAAGCATTGCGATATCTAATTAAAGCTAGACTTTGTGTTAAAGGTATGCCTGGCGGTGATAACAATACATCGTTAGGTGTGCTAGTAAGTGTAGAAAGATTAATGGAAGGAATAAGGAGTGTCAAATGAAAGATGATAAAACCTGGAGTTTAACCAAAGAATATGAATTAAATAAAAATAATTACATATTTACCGATAAATTTCCATTAAAACGCATATTATCTGATTTATCTAAAGAAAATGACAAATTAAAGAAAAAAAGATGACGAGAATAGGGCTATACGGCGATAAAATATATTTTTGATATAAAGTATCGTCACTCCTTTTATAGTCCTATATCGTTTGAATTAGAGGGTAAAACCTATATTAATCGTCATTTTCATTCTGTTTTCTAAGTTCTGCTAGTATATCCTCTAATTCTTCCTGTTTAAAGTAATCTCTAGAGTATGCATGAACTTTATGAAGCGGCAATCCTGTTAAAAAGTCTGGAGCCATAGCTGGAGACTTGATAGTTCTATAAATATCTTTACTTAATCTACCAAATGGGAAATATGTATGAAATTGATAATTCCAGAATTTATCATAATTACCATTAATCATTGCAGTTAATGGTGGTAATATAAATCTACTTACTGGTGGTGTAACGATAGCTAATGGTGCTAGTGATGGATGAGGGTATTGACTAAAGAATGCTCTATCTTTCATTTCTTCATCACCAAATATTAATTCAGAAGTATCTTGCATCCAAGACATAGGTGGTGATAAAGCATATTCAAATATAGATGATGCAAATATATTAGCCATAGCTAATGCAAATACATCTGCTGTAAATTGATTATTAGCTCTTTTTTTCTTTACTTCGTTGTTCCATATTTTTTGATTAGCACCTTGACTATATATGTCTATTCTTCTACCAATACTATTCCAGGCGTAAGGATGGAAACGTGTCATAATTCTACCTAGATTAGTGTTGGAAAAATTAGGTCTTTGAGTTGCGTGATAAACAAACTGTGATGCTTTTACAGATTTTCTAGCAATGTTTAATATAATAGGGTCATTAAAAGCCATGTCTTTTGTAATTTCTGGTCCTAGTATTTGTCTTGCATTAATAATAGAAGCTAATGCAGTTCTGGTTCTTAATATCATTTCAGATTTTTTCATAAAAAATGAACCAACATCAGTCAAACCTTCTACAACACCAAGTTCTTTAATAGCTTCTCCCATTGTTCTTGAATGTAATGCAGCTGCTTCTTTATCACTCATATTTAAATAGTTATTACCTTTAGCGTCTTTTTCTCCAAGTATTTTTCTAACTATTAAATCTCTAATACGACCTCTATCTACTTGTGCTTTCTTTTGACTGTAATAACCTTCAGTAACAAGACCATCTTCAATAAAACCTTCTCTAAATAACCAGTCTATAATATCATTATAACTTTGTATTTCAACTTTTTTTCTTCTACCTTGCGCATCTACAGTGTAATAGAAAGAACCTTTTAAGAAAACATTGTTTAATAACCATGCTTCGTTGTTAGCTTTTCTAAATGCAGACCATCCTTCGTCTACAATGGTATTTGAGAAACCTCCATAAAAATTAGTAATAGCCGATTTAGGGTGTGATAATAAAGATACCATTTCAAATTTACCTTCTAATTCACTCCAAGCTTTTGCTTTACGTACTAACCAATATCTTCTAGCTGTTCCACTTTTAGGTGCATCTTTTAATATATTACCACCAAAAGCATCATTAATTCTTTCAAAAAATCCTACTACAGATTCATCACTAAATACATCATAAGCAGTATTAAATCTACCTATTTTGTTTATATTCTCTGGTTGTAATATTTCTTTCAAATTGTTTTTTCTAATATTTAATATAGCATTTGATTTTTTTGCAGAGTCTGTTATTGCATCTACTTGTGCTTTTTGTGCTTTTGTTAAACCAAAATTGACATCAACTAAATCTAAAAATCTTAAATCTGGATTACTTAAATGACGTTTCTCTTTCATTTTTTTTCTATCTAAACCTGAGTCTATATAAGCTTGAATTAACATAGCTTCACCTTTTTTAATACCATGAAGGTTAAAATTACGCAATGAAGGAAATCCATTGTTATTACTAAATACATCTAATATGTATGAATGCCATTGTTTATTTAAATCCATTCCTTCTTTATCTTTACCAAAAGGATTTTTTTCTAAAAATTGGTCTGCAATAAGTTTTAATTTTATGTTTTGTACTTGTCTTACCCAGCTGCTATATGTTGCTTGTAAATAACGTTCTGTAGCACTAAAATCTGTTCTCCAACCTGGAAGTTCATCTACGCTTCTAGAGTTCACAATGTTTCTATTGCTATTATCTACTTGTATTTCAGGTCTAGTATTTAATAAACGTAAACTAGACTCTTCACCTATAGAGAGTTCAAGGTCAACACCAGTTATCATTTCTTTGTCATAAAATTCTTTATAAAATGTTTTTGTTAATGCTATAGCAACATCTTTACTAATTAAACCTGCTTCATATTCTATTCTAATACCGCTTGGTAATTTTTCAACTACAAATTTTTCACCATTTTTTCCTATTACTTCATTTATTTTTGATTCTATTTTCTTTTTAATATGTTCTTTATTTACATCTCTTAAACCTTGGAAATCCATACCTCCAATATGTGGAACATAACTATCTACTTCTCCAGTTTTTTCGTTTATAAATCTACCTAAACCTATTCTAGTATTTATATTATGTAATTCATTAATTCTTTTTAAAACTGTTTGTATGCTTTCTGCTTTACCATTTACAGTAATTCTAGGTTTTTCAAATTCTTTTTTACTCAATTCTTTATTAAAGTTTACATCAGGAAAATGTGTTTTTAACATATCTTTTACTAATAAATTATGTTCTATAAAACGTGCATCTGCTACGGAAAATGTTTCTCTTAATATTTGTTCTACATTACCTGGACCTAAATCTAAAATACCTTTAAAAATAGCATCTATTTTTTTGACATCTGACATAATACCATTTTTGTCGAACAATAAACTTTTTAATTCATTAACTTCTGCTTTAATTATATTGGAAGTATTATTTTCTACTTTACTCAAATCAACACGTTCATTTTCTGGTATATTATACTTATCTACTTCAAAACCTGCTTGTTTTAATTTTCTACGTATTCTTGGACCCTTACTTACAATTACATCATTGTAAACTTTAGTCATAATTTCTGTATATCTTTGATTCATTAAATCTAAAACTTCGTATGGTCCTACTTTTTTTGTTTTACCAGGATTTGCTGGGTCTTTAATTTCAAATTCTACTTTTTCTTTTACAAGTGCATCTATTAATTTCTTTTTTGCTAACCACAATTTTTTAATATTAGCTTGTGCGTCAACAGATTTTCTTAAATATATAGGTCCTTTACCATCAGAGTATTCACGTCTAAACTGCATACCGCTATATAATAAATCAAAATGTGTACCAATTAATTTACCGCTATCTAAAGTTGCCCAATCAAAATTTTCTTTTAACAAAATATCTTTAGTCCATCTATTAAATGTGTTTTGTATCTGATGGAATGTATATTGTATTTCATTACCATATCCTAAAGTAGTAGTAGGAACTTTACCAGATTTAAATGTTATATTACCATTTTTATCTTTTACAATATTATCCACTCTTTTAAATGTACTATCTTTTTCAAATTCTGTAGCTCCAGCTATGTATTCTTCTGTATAACCTTTACTTAATATATGGTCTCTACCTGCAGGTCCTCTTCTTACTTTAGGGTCATATAAAAAGCTTTTAATCCAACCTGGTGTAGTAACTGCCTCTATATAATTCATCAATGATTGCAGCTCTTTTATTGTAATCTCTTCAAAAGGTTTACCTGTTACAACACCACCTTGAAAAGACTCATACAATGGTTCTATGTAATCTTTAATACCAGGTCTGCTTTCTAATAAACTGTGAAATTCTAGCATTGTAACAATAGATTCTTCAGTTATATTAGGGTCGTTAGCTCTTTTTAATAAAGCATCTTCAATATTAAACTCTTTAATTTTACCATAATCTGACTTTTTAATTTGTATTTCTTCAGATAACGTAGGTTTTTCTATTTCTTTTTCTATTTCTTTAACTGCTGGTTCTTCTTTTTTATCTATTTCTTCTTGACGTTCTCTTGACTTTACAATAAAACTATCTAATTCATAATGAAATCTTCTGGTGCTTTCTTTGCTTATACCAGGACTTTGAAATATTTGGTCAAATTGTCCTTGTACATCATTTAAAATACCTTTTTGTACTCTGTATAAATTATCTAAATGTGGACCATCTCCGTATTTTTTATATTCTGTTTTAATTTTTTCAGATATTTCTCTTAACCTTTTCAACTCTACGTTTAGTTCTACTTTTTTTCTACCTTTACCAGATATGTCCATTTTCGTAAATGATTCTGGCACTACATTTCCAAGCAATGCAAAGTCATAAAACAATTCTAACTCTTTTACTATGTCTTCTTTTAATTTAGAGTTCTTATAACCAAAAGATTCTACATAACGTACAAAACCTTGTTTTTGTGCTGTAATATATTTAGTAACATTTAAAGGATTGACTTCTTCTCCGTTGTTAGCTGTATTAGTATTCATTTTATTTAGCAACAAATATGATTGTCTATTTTGTATTTTTAATTCATATGCTCTGTTTGTTATTTCTTTTAATATATCAATACCTTTTCTACCTTGCAATTCTGGTATTTGATTTAATATCTCTAAAACTCTTTCTCCTTGTTTTACCATTAGGGTTACACCGATTATTTCATTTAATCTTGCTTCTAATTTTGTAGGGTCTGTAGATAATATATCTTTTTCATTTTGCGATAAACTTGTAGAATAATAATCTATTAGCTTCAAACTTTTTAAAATAGGACTATCTTTAATATTTTTTTGAGCACCCTCCATAATACCTATTAAATTTTTTACATCAGCATAATTAGTATAACTAAATGGTGATAAATCAAACTCTTCATACTTAGCTAAATTTCTAGCTATTTGTGTATAATAATTATTAATAGGGGTTCCTTCATTGTTTTTGTCAAAATAATTTAAAAAGTCTCTAGACACTTGTACAATTTCAGTAAGGTCTGCTTTATCGTTTAACATTCTGTGAAATTTTCTAAAAGCTTGCAATCCAGAAGCTCCATATTTTTTGTTAAACATAGAATAAAAAGATAAATTGTAAGAACCCACTGCTTCACCTTCACGCATTATATCGAAATCTACACCTAATTCTATTTTATTTTTAGGTCCATATATTTGCTCAGAGTTTGGCAATTCTGTAAGGTTGGGATTTCTATACTCAAAAAAATCGTTAAATATTTTTGTCAAACTATCCCTTGGTTTTAATATGTCTTTATAACCTGCACTATCAGCGTGTATGTTAGCACCAACAATAGATATTTGTTTTAACCTTTGAAATCCAGGGTTATTTTCTTTTAATATAATTTCTGCACCATCTCCTAAATCTATTTTACCACCATTTTCTTTAGCCATTTGCATAAAAATTTGCAGTTGAGTAGTACCATTTATGATTTGACCCATGCCGCTTTTACCTTCGTAAGATGTTTCACCTATTCCTAGTCGTGTTCTAGTGCTAAACATTTTTGATATATCAGAAGGAGCTTCTTCAGCACCAAAATATCTAATAGCAATATCTAAACTACCATCTTCGTCTTTTAATGGGTATAGCTCTCCATTTTCTTTTTCAAATTCACGTTGTATTTTTTTGTTAGCAAAAGCATCTTTAATATTTTTTGGTAATGATTGATAGCCGACAACCTTATCTCCGTCTTTGTCCATACCACCTTTCATCATATCATTGTATTCATTTGAATAATAACCGTGACTTCCTCCGTCTTCAACAAATCCACCAAACTCTAAAATTCTAATTGCTCCATTACTAGAACTAGGTGAACGCATAATAGCATAAACTAACGCATCTTTAACTTCTCTATAACCTTCTGCTCCAGGAGCTAATTTCCCACCAGGTTTAACTAAATCCCATGCTTCTTCTAATGTCATTTCTTCTTTTGTAATTTCACCAGTTTCTTTATTAATTCTTTCTATTAATACAGGGTCAGTTTTAGCACCAGAACCTCTTTTAAATTCTTTTGTACGTATACCACCTTCTGCCATTTGTTGTTGTGAAAAAGGATATGCAACAGCATGAAACCCTGTTTCTACGTTAAGTCTAGTACTTCTGTATATTATATAGTTACCTAAAATTCTATTTAATAAAGGTTTATTACCTTCTCTCATTAAATAAGATATAGCATAATCTGCACGTTCAGCACCTATCATAAAATTATTTGTCTTAGTAAGTTCTGCCATATCTGCTAATACATAAGTTTCTTTTAAAGCAAAATCTTCAGATTGACTTTTTCTAAATAATTGTCTTGCTGCCCACCTACCAGAAGGAGAATCTAAATTTTCTTGTATTTCTTTAACAATAACTGTTGTATCTAGTTTGTCTATATCTATATCAGACAAATCTCTTCTGGCAAATTTATCAGAATCTTTAGCAAGTTCTATAAATTTTTCTGTCAATTCTTTGTCACCTACTAAATTTTCAGTACGTAATGCAGCCATAGAATCAAAAAACTGTTCATTGAATATTGGTCTACCTGCTTCATCTAATTCTAAGCTAGTGTTTTTATCTATAAATTGTTTGTATAGTTTTATATTACGAGTTTTTACTTTTTCTTTTACATCTACGTTTATACCTATTTCATCTGGTCTTACTTTGAATATAGTTTCTTTACCATTAGACTTATATTTACCAGAAGCTACATCGTATGTCATTTCACCTGATTGTATGTTACCTCTTTGCTTTGCAGCAGAATCATACATAAGCATATGTCTGTTATTTTCTACTAAATAATCATTCATTTTATTATCTGCTCTATATAAACCTGCTTTTAATTTTACATGACCAGCACCATTTCTAGGCGATGTATGACCTACAGGTTTCATAAAAAAACTAAAGGAATCTATGTCATATATTTTACGCATTCTATCAAAGACATCTTGTCTAACATATATAACTCCGTCTAATGCAGACTTTTCACCCTTGGGGTTAAATGGGGCAGGGTCTTCCATAATAGACATATTAAAAAATCCTTCTTTTTCTACTTTGTCAAGAGGAATACCAAGTAATTCAGGTATATCTTTTATTGGTATAGGTAAATCTATACCCTGTGATAAAGGTTGATATTTATTAATTTTTGCAGCACTTTGTGGAAAATTATTTTTTGGATTTAAATAAGTTCTTAAAGCTTTTTCTACTTTCGCAAAATCGTTTAATTCATTTCTAGTAATTAAACCATTGTCTAGCAATTCGTAAATTGCATTAGCAGTAGTTTCTTTATACTCTATTTTATTCGTTTTATCAGAATCTGGTGCATATTCTTTTATTACTTTGTCTAAAGTTTTAATAAATGTATTAATATCGTAATTTTTATTAAAAGGTAATTTCTGTATAACAATCATACCAGAATCTTTGTTAGCACTATGTATGTATTGATTAGAATCTTCCATAAGTTTTTTATTCATATCCATAAAAAATTCTACACCTTCAGCACCAAAGGGTTCTATCAATTCTTTTTTAGTAGGTTGTTCTTCTATTCTTTCTACTCTACCTGTTTCAGGATTAATTTCTTCTTTAACAATAGGTTCTTTATCTAAATCAGGAACTTCTCTTTCTATGTATCTTAAAACAACTCTAACTCTATCGTCTCCATACATTTTATTTATTTTATTAGGAGCTTCTTTAACTAGTATTAAATTTCCTCTAGAGTCAGACTCTCTACCGCCTGGTCCTATTTCTTGTACAATGTCATTAACATCTAACATAATATTGTTACCTAACCTGTAAGTAACTTTTTTCATAAAAAATTGTTTAAATCCTTTAGGTATGTCTACTTCTGGATAAATTTCTTTAAATCCTTTTACAAAACCTTCATAGTTATTTAAATTTTCATTTATTTTTGTAGTTAAATCTCTAGCTAAATCTTCGTATTGTAATGAAGGATATTTTTCTATAATTTGATTATATAAAGTTTTTGTAATAGTATCTTTAACAATGTTGTCATTTAAATCTTGATTTTTAATTTCTCTTATAATTGTATCAAATCCATCTAATACAGGTCTGTTTGCTTCATCTACATTTTCTTGTTTAACTTGTTCTGAGTCTTTAATTTCTTTTTCTATACGTTCTTTAAACGAAGCTAATTTAACTTCTACTTCTTCTTTGTTTAAATTTAAATATTTAAAATCTTCTTTTAACGATTCTGATAATGCTTTATGTTGTTCTGCGGTTATATTTTCTAAATCAATATTTTCTTCTTGTGCTTTGCGTACATACTCTACACCCATCAAATCGTATGCACCTTGTATTTTATCTTTTTGCTGAACATACAGCTCGTTAAAATGTCTATCTATGTAATCTTTAGATTCTTTTGGTAGTTCTTTATATTCTTTTGTTTTTAATAAACCTTCTTTTGATTTTGCTAAATTTGCATTACCTGGTATAGGGTTTGTAGCTAGGAATTTAGTAGCTTTATTTTCTGCTACTGACCTTCCACTAGCACCAAAAAAGAATCCTAATGAATACTCATATATTTGTTCTGGCAAAGGCATCTGGTGGTAACTAGCTAAACCACCTGTGTAAGCAGAACCTAAGACACCTCTTGCAAATAAATTTTGTACAGCTTCTTTTTCAGTAGGTCTTTGAATCATTTTACGAATAGCTTCTTCACCTAATTTTTTTGTGTTAGGATTAGCTAATAGTTTACCAATATTAACATACTCTGATATACCACCAAATACAGCACCTGCCATAGCACCATGCATAGCAGACTCTACCATACCTGCAGGACCTTCTTTTCTAGCACTAACACCCAATGCTATACCAAGATGTATACCATCATGTGCAACTTTTCTAAATCGTTCGTTTCCTAATAAACCTTTATTCAAAAATCCTGATGCTAATAAACCATTTTTATCTAAAGATTTTTGTGCATTATCTATTACAAAATCAGATATACGCATTGGTACTGACCTTAAAAAGAATTGTTTTTCACCTGTTAAAGGGTTAATACTTTCTTTACGTAAATCAAAATTACCAATCTTTAATTTTTCAGCAATCTGTTGTGTTTTTTTAGTATATGCTTTAGTACCACGGTCTATAAGTTTTTTAGCCTGCATAGCACCGCCTTCTTTAATAGCAGTGTATCCTACGCCTTTACGAATTTGTCTTCTTACTATAGAAGCGGGTACAGATGCACCCATTGTCATAACACCAGCAATAACGTCAGGTGCTAAACCTATTAAGTGTCCAACTTTATTTGCTATAGATTCTTTAGAAGTATCTGCGTCATCTGCCCATCCAAAAGTAGTAAAACCTTCAGCAAATCCAGATACAAATTGATTTAAAACAGAACCAAGGGATTCTTCTGCTGCAACCATGTCTCTATTAAATGGAACATCAGCAGCTTTCATAACACGTTCTATATAATCTGTGTCATTCGCATTAAAGCTGGTAGGATTGTTTTGATATGCTAAATACAAACGATTTACATAATCGTTTTGACTTATCGTTCCTCCCTTAACGAGCTCATTTAAATAACGTAATTGGTCGTTCATTAATATACT
>TARA_R100000742_G_C4279640_1_pt1 | contig 14458 bp, 3 predicted proteins | sample TARA_R100000742 | Tara Oceans TARA_R100000742 (sample SAMEA2623309) | marine metagenome | biome: marine biome (ENVO:00000447); feature: deep chlorophyll maximum layer (ENVO:xxxxxxxx); material: "saline water (ENVO:00002010), including plankton (ENVO:xxxxxxxx)" | depth 40 m | reverse complement strand
GCTGAACCAAATCTAATAGTGCTTACTGTGTTTCCAGAAGAATTAATAAACATGTTTGCATTCTGAATAGAACCATCATACATTTGACTTGCAAAGTTCATTAAAGTGTTAACTCTACCTTTATCTTCTGCAAACTTTCCTTTATATCTTTTGTTTTCAGGATTTTTATCTTTAGTTAATTGTTCTGCTGCTGTGTTTAAAATATCAGACATAAAAAACTTTATAGATAAATTTTGTCGTTTTTTAACATCAATTTCATTTGCAATATCTTGTAACGCTTTTGCTCTTTTAGTAAGCTTACCTTTATCGTTTTTTTTGTTTAAATTTTGCTCGTCATTAATTAGCCAATTAGTATATTCTTCAACATGAAACTCTCCGTTTACGTCAAACAATACATTTCCAAGCCTATTAACTTCGTTTAATTCAAACCTTAAAAGTTTATCTGTAAAACCAAACCCGTACATTGACCTTTCTTTTCTATTTATTAATTGCTTTAAAAGTTCAGCAATTGATTTCTTTTTACCTTGGTCTTCTTCTGTACCAACGATAGGTGATGCCAAAAACGGTGCGCTTGTTAATCTTAATTTTAAATTTAAGGTTCTGCTTTTTCTTTTATTAGATTGACTTACATCTCTTATCTGTATTTCTTTTAAACCTTCTTTGTCTTTTTTTATTAATATTGCTTTTTGAGGTATTGATTGATTAGACAAAGATTGATGCAATACTGTTTGTAAAGAATCAGTACCAAACTGTTCGTCATATTCTTGTAATGCTAATAAAGTATTGTAAAGAGCAAGAGGTACTTCATTGTTTCCTTTTTTTGAATCTTCAGCGATTCTAGACATTAACTCTTCTGTAGTGCTACTTTTCATAGCGGCATTAGTCAAATAAGCATAGGCTTCGTCATTATGTATCATTTGACCTTGACTATTGATTAATCTGGCTAATAATGCATTAACAGAAGTAATCATTTTTTTAGAACCCTTTATTGCTTCTTTTTCTATTTTACCTTTTTCAGATTCAGACTTTTCGTTTTCTTTAATAGATTTATTAATTTCTATTTCATCAATTTGTTCTGTAGGTAAATGAACTAAATACTCAACTACATTGTTTATGTGTTGCTTATAGGTTATTCCATCTTCGTAAATAGTTTCATTTAATAGAATTTCAGTTTGGTCTAAATAACTTAAATCATTAAAATTAACTCCATCAAACTTATTGTTTTCTTCTTTTAATAAGTTGTATTTATAATTTAATTTATTTGTTTGAGCATCACCTTCTGCTAACTCTTCACTAAATATCTCTTTAATATCTCCAAGTATATTTTGTGCCTGAAAAGAAGTGTCTCTAAAAAATAAAGCGTTTATTGTAAACTTCTTAATGTAGTTTAATAAAAACTCATTATTAAAATTAGCATCAGTTGTATCAAGAGCCTTTCTTTCATATTTTTCAATACCTTCTAAATAAGAAGTTTCAACCATTATAGGCTTACTGTTAAATACTAAAGAGTCAGATAAGTAATCAATATAGTTGCTAGGACTATACCCAGTAAACATTCTTTTAATCGTTCTCCACAACTTTTTTGCTATTGACAACCATTTAGTTATTTGATTCTTAGAAAGCTTCTCTTCGAGCTTAGGAATAGCGTTTTCAGACATAGCTTGAACCAAGGCTTCCATAGCTTGTGTCTGAACAGTATCATTTGAATACGCTTTTTGTGCGTTAGTAAAAAACTTTGTTCCTTTAATCCAGTCTAATGCTAGACTAACAATTTTTTTATCAGCTATTAAATCAATATAGACATGAGCAAATTCATGAGCTAATGTACTTTGAAAAGCTTCGTTGCTAATAGTAATACCTTCTTGGCTAACTTTACCTAATATTTCTACACCGTATTTATCAAAAAGAATATCAACAGTGCTAACAGGAATCATCGGGAACATCTTTTTAAAATGTTCTTTTATTTTTTGATATAACTGTAGATTATCTGCTATTTTTTGCGATTCAGCAGCTTTAGATAAAATACCCTTTCTTTGTTTTTTTTCTTTTCCTTTTTTTCTTCTAAAGCTTTTTATTTGATCCTTTCTATCTTCTGCTTCTTTTTGATTTTTTTGATTCTTTTTTTCATCAAGCTTATCTTGTTGATTTATTGTAGAAGGTGTTTCATCACCAGATACAGTATTATCGCCAGTAAGATTAGAATCCCCAACATCTTCTTTAGTTTCTTCTACTACGTCTTCTTCTGTTTTAGGTTTGCCAAATTTAGAATTAAAAAAATCTGTAATTTGTTTTTGAGTTAAGCTAAATTCTTTTTTTCCATCAAAAAAGAATCCAGCCTCTTTTGCATCCATTGTTAAGTTTATTATCGGAATACCATAAACTTTACCATAATGGTCAGTTACTCTTTGTATTTTAGAACCATCTTCTGATGTTATTCTTTGTATAACACCATATTGATAAACTTCTTGTTCTGCTTTTCCCCCTTCTACTTCTTTTACATCTTTGGATATTAACTGACCTAACCCTTCAACAGCTTCATTATTACTATTTTTTGCTATTGCATTTATTTCAGCATTATCGTATTCTCTTAAAACTTCTACTGATGTTTCTTTTTCAATTTTTACTATATCGGTAGTTTCTTTAGTAGTAGGTTTTATTTCTTCTACTTCTACTTCTTCTATTTTTTCTTCTTGTTTAGCTTCGGGTTTTGTTTCTTCTTTACTGTCCTTATCAGTTTCTTTGCTACCTTCGGTTTTTTCATCCTTTTTAGGTTTTATTGCATTTGAAAATCTTTCATCTTTTTCTGCTCTTTTTTCTATTTCATTCTTTATAACAGACGCACTTCTTCTATTTTTTTTATTTTTTATATCAGATAGTGCTTGATTATAAGTTTCACGAATATCATCTTCAGTAATACTTTTATCATTAATTGCTTGTTTAAGAGAAGTATTTGTTCTATATGTTGTAGGTTCTTTAGTTTCTTCCGTTGGTTTAGACTCTTTCTTTTCTTCTTTTTTCCCTTCTTCTTTCTTTTCTTTTGTAGGATTCTTTAATTCATTAGAAAACTCTTGCATTTCTATAGCAGATAGCTTTTCTTTTTTATTTGAGTCTTTATTTTCCTTGTTTTCTAAATTTTCTTTTTCTTGAGCAAGTTCTTCTGCTGTTAATGATTTTAGACCTTCTCTGTACTTAAATGCATCAAAAGTTTCTGTTTTTTCTGTCTTTTTTTCTTTAGGTTTTTCTTCTTTCTTTTCTTTCTCTTTTTCTTTGAGCATTTTTTCTTTAGCTTCTTCTACTTCAGTTTTTAAAGCATCAGCCATTTCTTGCTCTCGTTCTGTAAAATCTTGTTCGTCTATAATTTTACTAGCTAAATAATTTACTCTTTCTTGACTTACATTACCTTCTTTAAATTCTTGATATTCTTCTTCTGTAATTTCTCCTGCTAATCTTCCTTCTTTTTTAGCCTTAGAAACTTTTTCTTTAAAATCAGTTTTGTAAACCTTGTCTATTTCTTGATTTAAATCTTCTTGAGTAGTAATTGCACCACCAACTATTTTTTCTGCTATAGCTTGATAAGCCAATACCTTATCACTAAACTCATTTGCATTTAAAGTTTCGGGCTTACGTAGTTCTAAAATTTCACTATAATTAACTCTAATAGCATCAATTAATGTTTTAAACAAACTGTTTTTTTCTTGATTAAGTTTTACAGATTCTTCAACTTGTGCGTCTATTATATCTCCTGATTTTTCTCTTACTTCTTCATCAGTAACAATTTTTGACTGTATGTTTTTAAACGCTCTATTAAGATTAAATAATTGATATTGAGCTACAGGGTCATTTATAGCACTTACAACTTTTTGCTGATCTACAAACTCAGCCATTTCATCAATTATCTCACCAGTTACTTTATAATCGCTTTGTGTAATTTGTTTTTTCTTTAAGGCTTTATCTAAAGCTAATTTTATATCATCTCTGTTTTTTGTTTTATCACGTATTACATCATCTGCAACAAGATTAAACAAACTTTCATTTCCAATATTTCTTTCGCCAGGGTACGCTCTTAGTTTCATACCAGCCATACCACCACCGATAATACCACCAAGTATACCAGCAAATACGCTATTAGTAAAAGTGCTTTTAGAGTCTTTACCATCAGTAAAAAAACCACCAAAAGAATCAGATTCTAAATCAAAAACTTCTTTACCAAATTTTCCTTTCCCTTCCGTAGCTTTTTCATCAGCAAAGATTTCATCATACATTTGTTTAGCACCTTCCTCAATATATGTTTGAGAAAACTCTTGACCAAACTCTATTGCAGCACCTTCAAACAAATCTATACCTCTTAATGCTTTAGTATAATTAGGTAAGAAAGAATCCATTAATTGTTTAGGAGACTTTCTAGCCGCACCTTTAAATGTTTTTTTAGAAGCAGCTTTTACTATTTGTTTCTGAATACTTCTTGCTGGTATTTTACCAATCCATTCTAATGCCGCACCTTCTGTTAAAGAAACTAAAGAAGCAACTCCTAATGAAAATCTTGCAGCACTAGTAGGGTCTAAGCCTGCTTCTCTTGCTTCATCTTGAACCATGTTATACATCATGGTTGTACCACCAATAAAACTTCCCATACGGGCAGAGTTTTTAATTGATTTTTCAGAAAGTTTTTTAATTTTATTTAGGTTAAGCCTCATGCTTTTTTCTACAGCATCATCAACTTTACCAACTATTCCTTCATTAAACTTTGGTGTCTTTTTTACTACTTTACCAGTTTTACTTTTATTAAATATGTTTTTAACTGCATCATCAATAGCATATCTAGCTTTAGCACCAGCTTTATAGGCATCACTTGTTCCTTCAATAAGTTTTTCACCTCTTGCTATTGCTCTGCTACCTTTTGAAAGCATTTGACCTGCTTTAGCAAACTTGGCAATACCCGCAACAAATCCAATTCCATTTCCTAATCCAGCCCAAAAATGAGAAGATGTAATATCTCCAAATTCTTTTATTGGTTTATAGTAATCATCTGAATATATGTATTCAAAATTTTCTGATACTTTGTTAACGTTTTCAATCCAATCATTTGCAAACTCTGTTTCATGTATTGCATTAGAAATTGTAGGTAATAGATTAAATGCACCTTCTACTGTACCAACAACAAAGCTATTCCAAAAACCAGATGCAGCATCATATAACGCTCCTTGGTCAAACTCTACATCGGTATCAATTTCTTTTTGTTGCCTTATACCAGGATTATAAGGGTCTATTGTTTCTTGTATATTACTAAGATTTTTAGATACGTTATCTAAATTAAAATTTTGATCTAAATTAGATAATGCTTCCTTGTGTAGTTCAGGATTAAATTGTCTTTCGTTTTCAGAAGTTGGGTTTTCTGGCATTTTCTTTTTTTTTGTATAAACAAATATAATATCTTATTGATAACCGTATTTAGATAAACTATAATTTACTAACTCTTCAGCTTCTTGCTGTGTATATGGTTGATTAGTATTAGGATTAATTTGCCTTATAGTATTAGATACCATTTGTTGAAATATTTGTTCGTTGTTTATCATATCTCCTTGATTGGTATTTCCTGGCTCATAAGCTTGAACATTAGTACCTATGTTTCTAAATTTAGCATGTTCAGCAGCAAACCCTTTATCTTTTACTAAATTTTCAACGTTAATGTAAACATAACCAGTATATCCAGGTATTTCTTCAATTTCTGTTTTTTCATCATCATTAATAAAAGGTCTATATTTTACGCCTTCTTGCCAGTTTCTTCTGTTGTACGTATCTTTAAAATTGTATTGGTCAGCAATAGCTTCTGGATAAAAAACTTTAGCTTTTATAAAAGATTCTACATTTCCGTTGTCTGGATTTGTTAAAGCTAATTTCTGTATTAAATTAACGGTAGCACCTCTTAAATCATACTTTCCTTTATTATCTTCTACATCATCTTCACTTCTGTTTCCATAATGCATATCATAAACTTTTGGATTAGTATTATTTAACCATTCTGTAAAAAATTTAGTATCACGTGGAGTCATTGGCTTTGCAGCACCTAAAGCATTAGGACTTGCGTTTGGTCCTTCGGTTGGCATCATTTCGCCAGGTTGTTGTTTTAATTTATCATATGTAGTTCCTAAAGTATTTGTAATTTGTGTTTTGCTTGAACCTTTACCTTTACCTTTTCCTCTACTTTGATTGTATTGTATTTTTGATTTAAGAAATTCTAAATCATATGGATTCATAGCATTCCATTTCATAGCTGTTTCTGGACTTCCAGCATGTTGCTTTCCATATTTATTAGCCATTTCATTAGCTTGTTCCTCGCTAGTTCCAGTTGAAATTAAATAATCGTATACATTTTTTTCTGTAACAATGTTATCTGCTGACCAAGGCTTTAAAGGGTCTTTAAAGTTCTTTTTAAAGAACTGTGGATTTATACTCCCTTTCTTTTCAATCATACCTACTTGTATTCTATCTAACAAACCTCTTTTACGCAAAGCCATTTGTTCTTCCATACTTAGTCTTTTTCTTTCCCTAACTATTTCACCATCTTTCATTTTAGGATTTCCTTTGCTATCAAATACGGGAACATCAATTTCTGCTTTACCTACAAACATATCCTTTTGTTTAGCATCAATATACTGTGCGTATTGAGCTTTATTAGATACAGCGTTCTTCATTTCGCTAGAAGTTAAGATACTTCTTTTATACTCTCCTAAATCAGTTAAGCCACCAGAAGAAACATATTTTTTTAAATCACCATTAAACTTAGTAATTCCTTTTATAATATTCATTCTTGCTCTTTGCTCAACTTCTTCAAGTGCTTTTTGGTCTTCTGGCAAAACATCAAACTGCGCCATTAAATCTAATTGCTCTTGTATACCAGCTTCGGCTTGCATTTGAGCAGCTAACTGTTTTTCAGAACGTTGCTCCATTCGTTCTAACATCATTAAGTTAGAAGCCTTGTCTTGACGTTTTTGAGCCCAATTATCTGTTCCTGATAATGCAGCGTATAATCCGAAATCTCCCATTGTATCTTATTTTATTGATTGTTAGCTTTATTTAATTCATCTTCTATCTTTGCTTTTCTATCCTTTAAAGTATCTGTTGCTTTATCTACTTGAAATTGTTGAGCCATTTTTAAAGCATGAGTATTATATTGCTTTCCTTTTAGCATCTCTCTTGATAATTCATCATATATACTTCCTTTTCCGTATTGCTTTTCAAACATTGAACGCTCATGTATGTTTTTCATTTTATCACGAACAAGTTGAGCACCCATTTCTTTGTTCAACATAGCAACTTTAAAGCTATCTTCAAATTTTCTTCTATTTAAAGTTTCATCAGCACTTGCCGCTCTATCAAACCTTTGTTGATTCATTCTACGAACTCCCGAATCTTCTGCAGCTATTTGAGCATATCTATTCTGTAAAGTTCCAGCAGCCCTACCTAAGTTTCCTAAAGCAACACCCGAAGAACCACCAGACAACCTTCTAATGTTTTTTACGTCATAACCAAATCCACGTTCAGCTAATTGTTTACGTAATCCCATCTCTTTACCAGTAAGCCCCATGTTTCTTTGCCTATATGCTTCGTCTGTATAAGCATTAAACATTGCTCCTTTCTGATACTCTGGCACTTCTTCCATAGCTCCTTTAAGACCTATCATTCCCATGCCAATATCTCCTGCTGTAGCAATTAAATTACCGTATTTATCTCCACTATCTAACATAGATAAATCAGGCGTAAACTCTTCTAATTTTTTAGCGTTGTTTAACTGTTTATCTATTTCAGCTAATTGTTCGTTTAAATAGTCTTTGTCTATATAGTCATCACCTTCTGTATCATAATCTACATCTGTTTCAGCCATATCATTAGGGTCTGGCTGTTTTGTGTTATCAATTGTAATTTCTTGATTTACAATTTTGCTTGTGTCAGAAGTTCCAGTATCTGCAGTAGCTTTTTTATCTAACTCAGTTTGTTGTAAACTTAAATCATAGTCTTTAAAAGAATCTAACTCTTTTATTTTATTAAATTCTTTTTCAAGGTTTGCAAAATCTTGAAAGCGTTCTCTTTGTTGAGGACTTCTGTAATCATCGCCAGCTTTAACAGAAACACCTCTTCCTGCATAACCTCCAATAGGTACGTTTTTTCTGATTTCTTTAACTTTTTCAGCAAAGTTGTTTTGAGCATTTTCTATTGAAGCTAATTTAGATTCTGTTGCTTTTACTTGTTCCCTAAGCTTTTTTTGATCTTCGGGTTTAGCTGTTAAAATTTCAGAATTTAATTTATTTAATTTATTTTCAGCAAAGACTTTTGCGTTTTCGATGTTTTGTTCTATAAATGGTATTCTAGCTTTATTTTCATAAACCTCTCCTATAACATCATGGTCTTTATCTTCTTGATATAAATCGTTTTCTGATTGTTCAAATATTTGCCTTGCCTTTTCAACAGACTCTTTAGTTACACCTTCTTTTTTAATTATATTTTCAATTTCATCAGTGTATAATCTAGTCTTGTCTTTTATATTAGAAGTTTGAACAGAACCGTCTTCACCTATTTTTATTTTTTTATATGAATTAGATATTCTTTTTTCTTCAACAGTTTTTGTATCTCCTTTTTTAAGAACATTAACTGCTTTACGTTCACTAGCAACAACATATTGATTATCTCCAATAGTAACAACATTAATACTTTCTTTAAAAGGATATTGAGATTTATTATAAGTGCCAAGCAATCTATCTCTTTCGTCTCCGTCTTTATTTGTTGTTTTTAAATAAGCCACCCATTTTTTATCATCAGTAGAACTTCTTATGTCAAAGTTAGGTTCAGCATCTAAATTAGTTTTATTGCTACCTGAAATATAAGTAGATGGGTCTATATGAGTTTCTAATTGTGTACCTACATCTCCCGTAAATACTCTATATTTAATGTGAGGACCTGTACCAGAACCAGAACCTACTCCGTATCCACCTAAATCATCACCTCTTTTTACTCTCTTCCCGATTATGTTTTTTTGTTCTTCAGGAGTCATAGCATCTAAGTGCATATATTGCGACCTCGTACCATCATCGTTTTTAATTATAAGATAATAACCACCCGATTGTTCTTTGTCTGTACCTACTAACGTTGGAGAACCATCTAAAGAAGCTACTTCTACAACACCATCTGTTAAAGATATAACCCTGTCATTATCAGTAGTCATATCTATTCCTTTAGAATGTTGTCCTTCTCTATTTTTAAAATCTTTACCTCTTACACCGTAACCATCTGTAATATTTATAGTCCTATCTCCTATAGTAACTTTTTGTTGTTTTTTTAAAGTTTTTCCTTTTGCCATATTCGTAGACTTAAAAATTTCATATTTATTTTTATCAGGCTCTTCTTTAAATGTATAAATTTTACCCGTTTCTTTATTTCTATAAGCTTTGTATCCAGCTTTTATATCACCTTCAATAGCCATTTTAAATGTAGGGTGATTTTCTTTTTTTAATATCTCTCCCGTTTGAGGATTTCTACTAAAAGCGTGATAAGCACCATCAGTTTCTTTAGGTTGAGAATAATCAAACTCTTCTGGTTTTCCTAAAGCCTCCCAATAACCCCTTAAATTATAAGTTTCTTCATTTGTATTTTTTATATTATCAGGAAGAGTTTCTTTAAACTTTTTAAACTTAATATCATCACTATTTGGCATGGCTATAATAAATTAAATTGTGGGTCTTTAGCAGTTTTAGTTAAATACTTTCTAGCTTCTTTTTCTGATTCTAAGGTAACGTTTCTATTAGCGGCAATTAAATCTAAACCAGCACTAGCGGCATCACCAACCAAAGGTATTTTATCTAACAAATTAGAAGCTTGTCCTAATCTTTCTTGACGTTTTGCTTCTTTTCTAGCTTTTACACCTTCGGGAGTTAAATCTAATTCTTCTCCTTCATTATTTTTATAAATCTTTCTTCCCGAACTATCTATAAAATATTCTCTATCTTCCTTACCTACAGATTTAATTAATTCTGAATCAGATTTATTACCTATAATACTATTAACATCAGAATCAGATTTATCTCTAGCAACTCTTGTACTCTGTTCTTCTAACACTTTAGTTAAATTATTTCCAGCAGTGCTTGTAGCTATATCTTTACCTCCACCAATTCCACCTCCTTCAATCATATTTCCAGCATTACTTCCTCCACCAATACCACCCAATCCTACAACAGCTTTAGCAGTTTCAAAACCAAATTTTGCTTTAGCCATTTGTGCGGCAGCATATTCATCGTCTGTTTCTTTAAATACTTCTGCAGTGTCAGTACCTTTTGCTAAACTTTTTGAAATACCTCTTGATAAACCACCTGGCAATCCTGTTTTACCCCACCAGTTTTTTTCTCCCGTATCTTTATATCCCATTACAGCTAAGGCAGTTTTTTTCCAACCATCAACCTTATCCATCCCAACAAATCTTTCTTGCCTAGCTAGTTCTCTATTATCTTCAAATATTGCCATAATTATTTCCTATTAGAAAGTCTATAATGATTTATTAAGTTATCAATTTTAATTGGATACTCTGTGTTATTACTAAATTCAAAAATCATAGATAACCATCTACCTCTCATACGGTCTGGTTGAGTTTCTGTTCTAACTGGAAGTCTAAGGTTATCTTCTAAGAACCTAACTCTTCCATCTTGGTTTACGTCATAAAAACGTTTCTGTTCTTCTGTGGAAAAAATAAAATTATTTAACTTTTCTGAACCTTGCTTATTTACAGCTAATCTTACACTATCAAATATTTTTGCAAACTCTCCATTATCACTTACAGTAACTCTTAAACTTGTTTTCCAATTTTGACCGTAATAGTTAGCGTGTAACAAATTTTTACCATGTACAAAAAATTGCTTACTAACTACATCTGCTTGTTCTGTAATTAAGAACTTGTTGTGAGAGATGTAGAAATTAGGTTTAAAGCTATGAAATTGTGTAAACGATTGTATGTATTCAGAATAAACAACAGTTGCTCTAAATGGCGTTATTTTGCTTTTATCAGCTAATAAAGTATATGACCAATCATCAGAAGATGAATTTCTGTAAAACAAATAGTTTTGACCAGCTCCAATTTGAGCCAAAGGAGTAACAACATTGTTTTTTACTTGGTTAACAAACATTAAGTTTGAACCAGTTTTTAAGGAAACATATTGTAATACATTGTAATTGTTGCCTACTGTGTTTGCTTCTACGGGAAGAATAATACCGTTATTTACTGTGCTTGCACCAGTCCAATGAACAAATACTGTTTCGTTATTTGAATAATGATTAACCGAATCAATTATATCTGATGTTACTACAAGGTTTGCTCCTGTGCTTATATATTCATCTCTATTAAAAGTCCAAAGTACATCTCTATCTTTTGAGTTCCATGCACCAGAAATACCTTCACCAAAAGCAGGATTATCTTTGTTTAAGAAATATTTTGATTCTCTTTCAAAGAAAGAATGCATACCTCGTTGATCTGACAAGTAGTTTAATCCATCTTGTGCAAATCGCATTGCTTTACCATTGAAAACGTCTATCCAATAAAACGCTTTTCCAGTATTTACTAACGACCATTGGTTTTGATTACCTACTGATGTAGATATGTAATCAATACCATCTAATGCTGGACCGACACCCGTTGTTAAAGATTGTGTTGTTTCACTTTCTAATGCTGCTCTATCAAAGGCTCTTAGTCTACCAAAAGCTTTTTCTTGTAATGAATATATTTGATTAAACAAAAAAGTTGAACTTGTAATCGGACCATGCACTCCCATTAAATCTTCAAAAGAGTTTACTTCAAAACTTCTCCAAGTATCAATAGTATCACCGTAAAACTTATTCTTTGTATGCCTCCATCTTACTGGGTATTGATTTATATTTTGAAAACCAATAGGTACAGAAGCAAAAAACGAAGTTAATTCACTAAATGTTAAAACATCGTTGTAATTAAATTCTTCAATTAAACTTCCGTTGCTGTTGTCAAACAAACCATTAGGAAAAGCATTATCTTGACCGTCTTGAGTTCGCCCAGGTCTTGCTCCAACATCTGTATACATTGGGTTTAATATAGAGGCGGCTTGTCTTAAACTATAATTATTTACACTTTCTAAAGGAAACACTACTCCATAAGAAACATCGGTGTTATAATTATTTCCATTAATCCTTCCATAAACTCTTAAAAACCCTACAAAATCTAAATAACAATCACCACCATAAACTTCAATTTGATTGTAAGTATCATTATTAGGAGTGCCAAATGTAATGTTGTTTACTGGCTGAAAATGACCTGTTGAATAAAAAACAGTTTGCTCTAAAGAACTTTGTGTTAAGCCTCCGTATGCGTTATTAGGTAATTGGTTTTGATTGTTTCTTGTATAATTACATATTAAAGCACCAGCTTGTGTGTTGTGTGCAAACGTAGAGTTATTTGTTCCATCATAAGCAAAACATGAACTTGTTGCGTTATTTGGTAGCCAATTTCCATGTTTGTAAAAAATAGAGTTTTTAGCAGAACCATAATACTCGTCATTTGTATTTCCAAAATTTTCTTCGCTATCTGCATAAGCGGGAGTTTTAAAAAAAACTAAATTTTTAAAAGTTAAACCAGTTTCATAATCTGGTATTGTTTGACCTTTAGCTATATTTAATTGATAACTTATTGTTGCGTAATTACCATATTGAGGTCTTATATTGCTAGTTATAGAATCATGACTAGTATTATAGCTTCTATACCATTTACTTATAACACATGGAGAGTTTACGTTGTTTGTTCCATTAGAATATGTTTGAGCAGCGTTATTATAATAAGAACCATTGTTGCTTATGCTACCACCAACATAACAAGAACCAACAATTTTTAATCTATCAGAAGATTGTACTGTTGGTATAGTTGTAGGGTCAAAATCATTATCTGGCGCGTGTAATATTGTTTGATTAGGTCTTGTTTTGTATTTATCATTACCGTTATTGCTATATGAACAACCATATAATAACCCATTAGTTACCCCAGTAGTATTGTCATACCTTTGATGTCCTACAGGGTGAGGTCTTGATTCACCTCCTATAGCTACATTGTTTACAACTGGTAATACAAAACCTTGATGTAATATTGTTTTATGTCTATCTGTTCTTACTATTGAAAATCCACTTATCTTATCTTTAATTCCAGTAATATTAATACCTCCTACCTCAATACCCATTATTCTTAATTGACAATAATTGGTATTATTATAAGTGTTGTTATTTAATATAGATGTTACATTTAAATTTGCATTGTAATAATCGTTAGTTGTTGAAGCTGGATATGATAAACTACCACTTCCGTTAACAACCGTTCCATCTAATTTTAACCTTCTCCAATTATAATCAGTATCATGTTGTTCTGGAAATTGAAAATCAGCTAAATGAAAAGCAAAATATGGATTACCTATCTTGTCATAAAAAAGAATAGCAAACCTATAAACTTCTCCACGAAAATAACCAGTATACAAATGTTCTACTTGAGTACCTTTGTAGTTAGCATAGTCATCATTAATAGTATAAGCCTCTATATCAGATTGATTTAATCTTTTTATAGTGTCAGTAGTCATTGTTGGTTGATTAGTCAACGGTGGCGATGTAGGTGCTAAACCAAGCGTATCGCTAATCATACCTCTAAACTTAGGAGTTATAGTAAGACCAGATAACACATTTTCTATTTCTTCAGAAGTAATTTCTAATATGTTTTCATTAATGTTTCCGTAATACAGAACACTATCTTTAATATCTAAAGTTTTTGCTGCTCCAATACCTTGAAACCTCTCTGCTATTGTAGCAGTTATTAATGGCTCACCATCGTTATTTAAATGGTCAAACGTAGCACTATCAACACCTACTGTTTTATCTATTGCTGTTTCTATAAATATATTGGATGAATCTACAACAGAATTTGTTTTTGAATATAAATAAGCTACTTGTATTCTATCATATCTTTGGTCTATACCTTTTACTTCTATTTGATTTCCTTTTGGAGTGTCTATACCACTACCCTCCATTTCATAGGCGTTCCAATTGCTACTGTTAACTTCATCGGAAGTAACAAATATTTTTTTAGTTGGTGTAGTCCAAGGTGTAGAATAACCACTATTAGTTAAAAGTCTATATGTATATTGATAAACGCCAGATAGCAATCCTCCATTAATAGTTTTTACAAACTTAATTATACCTATGTTAAAGTCAGCTTGACTATTCATATCATGAACTGTAGCCGTAACTGCCGAATATGCGTTTACATTATTTTTTTCTCCTATAGATTCGTTAAATTCAAAAGTAAAAACTCTTGGTCTATTACTATCAGTCTCTACCCCATCTACCCAATAAACCCTAATAGTTTTATTGTTTTCATATAAGAATCTAGCACATATTTGATTTGTTTTTTTAAAATTTA
>TARA_R100000742_G_C4279646_1_pt1 | contig 14931 bp, 13 predicted proteins | sample TARA_R100000742 | Tara Oceans TARA_R100000742 (sample SAMEA2623309) | marine metagenome | biome: marine biome (ENVO:00000447); feature: deep chlorophyll maximum layer (ENVO:xxxxxxxx); material: "saline water (ENVO:00002010), including plankton (ENVO:xxxxxxxx)" | depth 40 m | reverse complement strand
CGGCTGATTCTTCTTGGGATGTAGGTTGGTTTGATACTTGGGTTTATGATAATCCTTTGACTATGAAAGCATACAAAGAATTAATGCACGAAAGATATGGTAGTTATGTAACTAATATTGGTAGTTGGTGGGCTTAAGTAACCTTTATTAAGAAACAATTTTAGTGGTAACTATGAGACAACATCCGGCTTGGATAATGTGGGAAGGCGCATTATCAGACGAAATATGTGATTTTATTATTGAAAGCGGTTTAACTTTGCCACCTAATAAGGCATCTACATTCAAAGGTGAAGATGACCCTAATAGAAAAACACAAGTTAGATGGATACAAAAAGATAGGTTTCCTGAAATATTAGAAATAGTTGATAAGTTTGCTAAAGATGCAAATGAACATTTTAAGTTAGATATTGATAGTATAGATTATTTACAGTTTACAGAATACAAAGATGTAGGTCATTTTTATGGCGACCATCACGATGTTGATTGGGATAGAGCAGACGGAAGACATAGAAAGATTTCTATTGTAGTACAATTATCAGACCCTAAAGAATATACAGGAGGAGATTTTTCTTTTATGACAACAGAAAGCCCTGACCCTATAACGGTTAAGAAACGGGGTACAGTCATAGCGTTTGTATCATACTACGACCACGCAGTATCCCCTATCTTATCGGGTAGTAGGACTAGCCTAGTAGGATGGTATGAAGGTCCGAGGTGGAAGTAATGAGAGAAGGAAAAATAGTTTATCAGCCCCCTGAAAAATGTTACACTAGAGTATCAATAGAAGAAACCCCACATGGGTATAAAATATATAGAGATGGAGATAGCAGTCCTTTTACGGTTATCCCTCATTCAGCAGTCAAAGAAATACAATATAAGGGAGGTGAGTAAGATACAGATATATGGAATAGAACTAGAAGTTTGGTTAGCATTAGGCGGTGCTGTTGCAGCAGGAAGTATTTGGGCTTTGAAAAAATACCAAAAAATTAACGCAGACGGTAAAATTACACTTGATGAAATTATCGGAGCCGTAGAAGAAGGCGAGAAGTTTGCAGATAAAATTGTCGAAGCAACAGAAGATTTAGAAAAAGCACTTAAGGCTAAGAAAAAGGCAGAATTAATTGCTATCGCAGAAGAAAAAGGACTTGATACTACTGGTACAAAAGCAGATTTAATCGAAAGAATAACTGCTGGTGAAGAGTAAATGGACTTTGAAGAATACGACCAACAGGGAATCGTATTCGCTGTGATTGTTATTGGTCTTATAGCAACGGCTTCTGTGCCGTATAAGCCATCCTTTTTATTTTTGTCTAATGACTGTTATTGGGCCGAAGGCGAGGTTACTGGTAAAGAATATGATACTCAACTAACTAAAACAGATTATTTTATTCTTTTCAACGGAACATTCGATAACGAAACAGATTTCGATGGAAGGGTTTATGTTCCTCTTTATTTGTATCTTCAAATACCCATAGGGTATAAGATAGAAGGTGAAGAGTTTTGCGACAGGCAGACGTTGAGGGAATGGATTCAAAGCGGGAATCTAACCATCAACTTCAAAGAATAGAGTGGAGAGTGTACCAATTGGAAGAAAAAACTATTAAAATACAAACTATTTTAGAAAGAATAGAGAGTAATAATTTAGTTAAGTATGACCGACAAATTGATAGGTCAGCGACTTTAATGAATAGAATAGTGTGGGCTGTTAGGCTCTGCGCTGTATGCTTTATGGTAGGTGTTTTTTTATGAGTTATTATTGTTCTAATTCTGATGTAGGTCAAAGATTAGGTTTAGATTCAGCCCAAAGAAGCAGAGCATCTAGTAGACTTACTAGTGCTATAAGAAGGGCTACAATAGATATAGACCAATGTTTTAGAGACTATGGTAGAGATGCGCCTAGTGGAGAGATAGGAGAATCAACTCTAAACGGTGCAGTAGAAGCAGGTGCTACCAGTATAACATTGACTAGTGGTACTTCATTTGCTAGTAGTGGTAATGGTAACATAAATGGAGATTCATTCAAATGGACTGGTAAATCCACTCATACTTTAACAGGCGTTACTGGGGTATCAGTAGACCATTTATCAGGGGTAACAGTACAAGAAGGAGAGTTTGCTCATGTTCTTAGAGAAATATGTGCTGATTTAGCATCGTCTTATTATTTAGAAGACGAATCTGTATTTCAACAGGGTGGATTAAAAGATGGAGGATTAAGAACCAATACTCTTCGTACAAGGGGTAATGAAAACCTATATCGTTTAGCGCATCTTGGAAGTGTAGATTAATGCCGTATACATCACAATTAGCCCCTTATCAACGCAGAAGTGGCGGAGCAAATCAAGGTTCTGCTATCCAATTAAAGGTAGGTTATAACGATAGAGGTTTAATAAAAGCATTAGAAAATATAGATATGGAAATAAACCATAAACATTGGTTAGGTCTTGAAATACAAGGTTATCTTAAAGCAATAGTTATACCTGCCGCACAAGAAGAACTAAAAAAGAAAAACCCTACTACTTATGATAAGATTTTACCAGCAACAAGGAAGTTCAAACAAAGTAAAAGCATATACAGAAGAGTAGCAGAATCACTAGAAGCAGAAATAGATTCAGAAGGTATTGTTAAAGCAGGTTCAAGTCCTTTCCCATACGGTGTAACTGGTAGTAGGCAAGATGCTGGAACTAAAAAAACTATTGCTCAAATAGTAAAACGTGGTATGAGGCCTTTTGTGTATAAGAAAAAGAAAAGACTAACTAGTCTACCTCCAGTCGTTAGGTCGTCAATATCCTATGGTACTATGAAAAGAAGTGCAGGAGAAATACCTTATAGTGTAAGTACTTCATTACCTATGTCATTAAAGGGTAAACACCCCGGATTTACAGGTAGGCAAAGATTTGATTATACTGCATTTATGGAAAAAATGATAAAGGAAGAGTTTAGGACTCAATGGATACCTAGAAGACTAGAGTTCTTGGGCGAAGTATATGGATTTAAGAGGAGGGCATAAAGATGGGAATATCAGATAAAACACATTATTGGACTAGTAGAACTAACCTTAGTGGACCTACGGTTCCTAATGGTTCTAATAATACAGCATGGTCTTTAGTTGCTGGAGATAATGGAGATGGTGTTGCTAATAATAACAACTGGAGAGTATCTAGTGGTTCGGGAGGACAGACTTGGAAAGTAAACGCCAGTACTGATAATACATTGGTTGCTAGTTTTGTTTACGTTGCTAAACCCGATACAGATGAAGTTGTAATGAAAATAGATAATGGTACACATAAAGCAGAAGTAAAAATAGCAAGTAGTAACTCACAAATAAAATTAGTAGGTGCTACTACTGCTACCAAATCTGATTTAGATTTAGACGTTAGTGAAGATAGGTCTGTTCCTGTTTTACTAAGATTAACTCTAGATAGCAACGGTGTTGCTAAGTTATATTTTGATGAGATTATAGAAGATGATGACGCTAATACTCACTATATCTCTGTAAACGGAGCATCTTCTTCTTCTGCTGGTATATACTGGGGCAACACAACTGGAACTTTAGATTGGGAAATAGTCTACGCTACTACTCAAGGTGCTTATTCTCCTGATGAAATGGATATTAGCGATTTCGTAACCACATCATTTATCCGAACTGGTTTATCAGTAGTAGAAACTCTGAAATCCTCTAAAAGATTTCATATTAAGAATCATGTATCCCCTAGTGCTATAATATATGGTTATGATTTATCTAGCAACATGGTTAGTAGAGTATCTGTACCTAGTATACACGTAGTATTAACAAACGCTACATCACCCCAATTTAACACATTGTCAGGTGCTAACACAGAACAAGATTATACTATTGATTTGTATGTAACAAGTAGAGGTACTGATTATAGAAACGCTTACAGATTAGGGTTGTCTATTATAGGAGAATGTTTTGATGAACTATATACAAAGACTGGTTTAGAAGGCGGGGTTGACTCATTAACAGGATATAATTTAGTCTTTGATACCAAAATGGATGATGATGAAATAGTCTGCATACATCATCTTAATCTTACTTATATGAAGCGAGTTAATATGACACGTAGAGAAATCTAAGCAACGGTTATATAACACAGACCTAGTGGGTTAGTTTAGAGGCAACGATATGACAACATTCGCAAGTAGATATGTAAGTATGGTAAAAGAGGCTACCTTTGGTACGCCAGTAACAACAGCAACAGCCTTTGGTGAAGTTGATGAAGAAGGATTTCAAGAATCATTTGACGTTCTCACTAGAGGGGATATGAACAGATATGGAGCAAGTAAGGCTATTGATTCAAAACATTATGCTGATGGTTCTTTTTCTATGCCTTTACAACCTGATAGGTTTACAATGATGTGCCTACACGGTCTTTTCGGTACACATACGCCCGGTGGTACACCCGGAACAAACGATACTCTAACAGAGTTAGCAGATACATCTAGTGCTAACCTTCCATCTTACACTTTCTTAGTGGGAAGAGATGACAAAGAGTTTACATACGCAGGTCAAGTTATAGATAGTTGTTCAATCAGCGCATCTGTTGGAGAGTATGCTATGATTTCATTTAATACAACTGGAATGAAATCCCAATTTAATCTTTCTAATGGTGCTACTGTTGCTTTAGCAAGCCTATCTGCTCCTACTTATGATTACACAGGAGATGCAGCACACTTCGTTGGTGCTTATGTTAACTTCGAAGACCTTGCTACTACTACTGCTTACTCTAAATTAGTACAAAGTATTTCAGTAGATATTAAAACTAACAGAGATTTAGATAATTCATACAATCTAGGTGATTCATGTATTAGTAGAGTTCCACCATTAGGTATGAGAGAAGTAACTGGTACAATTACATTCCATAAAAATGTTATAACTGCTGATATAGCAGTAGATGAACCTGATTACATTAACTTACTATCAGGAGATTTAATTAATGGTAGTGCTAGTAACCCTGCATTATCAGTTCTTTTCTATGTCGGAGCAGCAGATTACATCCGATTAGATATACACAAATTACATTATGAAGCCCCACAGACCAGCGTAAGTGGAAGAGACAGTCAGACAATGTCAGTAAACTTCATCGGTCTTTATGACGAGACAGAGACAGAGATGGCAAAGATAACCTTTAGTTCTTCGTCTACTGCGTTCACAGGTGGCGCAAAAGTAGACTTGGATGCTTGAGGTGATTGAATGGGAGCGATAACTGCTGCAAGCAATTTAACAGTCAATACTATTATTGGCTCGCATACTGGATTAGGAGCAAGTGTGCAAACCTTTTTGAGAACATTATCAAATGGTGATATTATACACGATATTACTATCGTTAAAAAGGCAGCAGGTAATAATTATATTGCCTACATTACATATGAAACATGAGTTAGAGAATAGAATAGAATAGTAAAGAGAGAAGTGAAAAAATGCCTATATTGCAGAAAGAAATTGAATTGAATGACGGAAGTAAAATCTTGGTACGACAAGTATCAGGAATGGAAAGATTAGAGATTGACTCTAAACAAGCAAAAGTGTTTAGAGGCATGAGAGATTTCGGTCCTAATCCTATGGATTGGACCTCAGAACAACAATTAGAGTTTGCTGATGCTCTAGACGAAGCCGGTTGCGGCCCTACCGCACAAATGGCTGCTTGGATTCCCAACTGTATCGTTACGGAGGGTTTTGACGCAAATGATTTGACAATGGCGGAACTGCAAGATATACTACGCTTTGTGCGTGGTGATGAAGAACCGGAGGGCGCAGTCCCTTTATCGAGTTCCTGATGGTTGCACCTTCGCTCTGTTCAACTTTCAAAGGCGTAACCCCGAGCGAGTTGCGGATGAAATATGCGGAGCAAGGAGGGCGTTACCTAATGGATATAGATTTAGTTGTAGCGGCTGAAATTAGTGCTAGAATAAGTGAGCAACAAGATACCGATTCTCCAGCAGCATCTTCTAGAAAAGCAACGAAAGCGGTTGCTAAAAGAAATCAACGCAGAGCCATGTTAGACCAACAAGGCTTAGGGCAAGCGTTAAATGACACATTCGGCAATATGGGAGATGATTAACTATGGCATCCCGTACAGGCTCGGCAAGAGTATTCTTCGAGGTTGTTGGTTCATTCCAAGCAGAAAAACTTCTGAAAGATACACAAGCAACTTCTACTGTAATGCAAGCAATTATGCTTGATGCTTTTGGTGGTGTGTTTGAGTCTATTCAATTTGCCTTTGAAGGTATAAGTGATTTGTTCAAAGAACAAATAGATTCGTTTTATGAGTTTGAAGAACAAATGATTCAAGTAAGAAAGTTCTATCAAGGTTCAGAAGAAGATGTTCAGTTTTTCGCAGACGCATCTAAACATCTTGGTGAGACTTTTGCATTTAGTGGTTCAGAAGCATTAAAAGCAGCAGCAAACATGGCACAGATGCAGACAGTATTAGGTAGTAAACAAGCGGTTATTGCTGGTACAGAGATGGGTCTTCTCTTTGCTGAAATAGGTAACATGGAAACACAAGAGGCTATGAAGAAACTTACTAGCCTTATGCAACAAACAGGCTTTGCTATGGGTGGTTTAACAAAGGCTCAATATGACTCTTTAGATGCTCAAGAACAAGCAAATGTTGTTCGTGGTAATACAATGCGTGTGTTAGACCAACTTAACACTATTGAAAACTCAAGCGTTGCTACAATGCAGGACATGACTTTCGTATTGAACCAGTTCGCAGCACAGGGTAACTTGGCGGGCGAAACAATGGGTAGTATGGGTGCTTTAGCCGCTATGCTATTAGAGGCTGGTGAAGAAACTAGCAGGGCTGGAACTGGTCTAAGAATGATGTTCTCTAGGATAGCAGTAGATGGAGGAGATGCTTCCGAAGCATTAGCAAAAGTTATCCCTGAATTAGACGCTCAAACTATATCCATGATGTCTTTAACAGAGATAATTAAAGCATTAACCCCTCACTATAAAGAACTAGATAATATAGAAAAGATACGTCTTACACAGGCTGTTGCTGGAAACAGACATTATGTCAAGTTACAGAAGTTGCTAGAAAACCATGATAGGTTGCTACAAATGAATGAAATGGCTTATGCTGGTAATTATAGTGCAGCAGAAGAGTTTAACAACAGACAAGAATCTATGGTGTTTCAAATTGATAGGGCTAATGCTGCTATTGAAAACCAAAGAGTAGAGGTAGGAGAAAACTTAGCAGAGGCTTATGTTCGTTCTTTAGCCCCTCAATATTATTTCTTACAAGGTCTAGAAAAGATAACTGATGAATCAAGTGAGTTTATGGGTATAGCCTATGGAGGAAAAATGAACACCGCTATATCCAATATTATGTTTATGGCTGAAACTATGCAACAATTAGAAGTTCCAATCAATTTTGCTATGGGTCTAGGTAATATATTTATCTCTATGAAAACTATGTCTGTTCTTTTGAAACAAATGACTCAACAAGAAAAGGCTCATACAGAGGCTTTCCATAGAAGAATATTTATACAAGAACAATCGGCAGCATTGGCTAATAAGTTTACACATAAACAAATTAGAGATATTAAAGAGGTTCAACAAGCAGAATTAAAAGCGTTAGATAAAAGTATTGCAGGAATGAATGCTAAAAGGGCTGCTGCTATAAAGGCTAATAGACAACAAGAATCTAATATTGCTAGGATAATAGAAGAACATAGAGCCATTGGTGCTTTAGATACTACCGCAAAGGTACAGAAAAGCAACGCTATGATGTTAGATGTAGAAGCAAGAAGAGTACAAATGACTAACCATAATAATACTATAAGAATGATGGAATCGGAAATACTGTATATTAGAAATATAAGAGCCATGAAAGCAGACTATCAAGTTAATCAATTAAACTATTTTATGATGGAATCAGGATATAGAGCGCAACAACAAAAAGACCAAAAAAACTTTATGGGTCATATTCAACGAGAAGCAGATTACTTGTCTAAACATATAGTTATTTTTAGAGAATTAACAGAAGTAGAACTAGAGCAACTTGGTGTTAAGATAAACGATATTAATGTATCAATGAGAAGGCAACACCTTATGCTTTCAGAGGCTAGGCTTAGGTTACAGTTGGGTACTTTAACAGAGGAAGAAACAATAGCACTAGAAGAAGAAATAGCCACTAGAGAAAAACATATTAGTAGTATGGGTAGAGAACTGGCGGGTATTGAAGGTCTAATTAATGCTAACGGTCAACTAAAGGCTAGGACTGATGAAGTAACTAGGGCATTAGGTGGTCTTTCAACTTATATGGCTAAACACAAAGGCGACTTGAGCAGTTCAGCAATAGCAGTTAAGTATTTTGGTGATGCTTGGAATCAAGCCCGTTATAATATGTTTATTGCAGAAGGAGCATTCAAATCCACTATGTCTACTATACAATTAGGTATGTCATCAGTATTAGGTCTTATGATGTTATTTACAGACAATACTGATTTACTGTCTGCTGCTATGATTGGTCTTGCTCTTGCTAATGGTATAGGTGCTGCTGCTACATGGGCTTATGCTGCGGCTGCTGATGGGGCTACTCTTAGTACTATACTAATGCAAGCAGCAGCGACATCGGGATTATCTTTAATTGCTGCTGGTGCAGCCTTAGCAGCAGGTTATGTTCTTTGGGAAACATTCAAACCTGATAAAAACTTTGAGGACAGTATGTCTGCTATAACAGATTTAGATAATGGTTTAGGAGACTTACAATCAACTATGACTGATTTGTCAAAGAAAGGAGATGTAACTATTGACACAATACTTGGTGATACTACTTACAATCAACTTAGAAATAGTGCTACAATGGCGGCAGACGCAGTTGGTCTAATAGCAGAGAAACAAGATGAATTAAATGCAGCAATACTAGATACAGATACTTATAGCGACGCAGAAATAAAAGCACTACAAACTAAACTAGGTTATTATGAACAAATAGGTAAGGAAGTAGGCACAATAAATGATGCACATATGTCTTTGAATAAAACAATACAAAGAGAAACAACAGCAGCATCAACATATACTGCATCAGAAAGAAGCCGTGATTGGACCTATGAAATGATGACTAACCCTGAGAACTTTATATCGCAATTAAATAGCGGTGTGATGATGCACCAAGCATCCATGTTTCAAGCAGGTCTACTTAAAGACGAAGAATTAAATCAGTATTTAGAAATGTATGGTAAGTTTGGTAAACAAATAGGGTATTACATTACTGGTATTGATACAGTATATGAAACAGCCGAAGAAAGAAACGAAGTTATGAATGCTATGAATCAGGCTTTGTTAACCGATGCAGAATCAGTAGGAGATAATATAAAAGAGTTTTATGAAGGTATATTAGTAAATGTTGGAGAAGCAGCAACTACTATGACTTCGGATGTCGGTGCTGCTCTTTCAGAAGTTGGAGAGTTTGCTAACGCTAGAGAAGAATTGTTCTTTGGTAATCAAGCAAACTTTCAAGGCTCAGTATACAAACAAATTACACAAGGCGGGGTCGAAAGTCTATTACATAGAGTTGAAATAATGCAAACCAATGTGTTTAACGGTGTTACCATAGAAGAAGCAATAGATAGAGTATCAGATGGCGTAATGATGAACCTAAGAGCGCAAGGTGTACCAATATGAGAACTACAACAGACGAAATAAACGTATGGTTAGTAGGTTACTACGATGACTTTCAATCATCCAAATCAATAGCAGATGACTTAAACGCTGCTAACGCTACATCAACAGACCATACTATTACTCATCATGGTAATCCTATGAACGGAGAAGCGTTTAACAATCCTACTTTTCGTTATTCTTACGCTGATAGAGCGCAATATACTACTTATTTAGTAGGTAGCGATTCTTTTAGTGCGGCACAATTATTCACCACTACATCCCCATCAATAAAGAATGAGGGTCATCATCAATGGTTGACATTAGATTTAATCAGAAATAATAAATACGACTGGGAAGGCAGAGCGCAACTACAATATCCTGATTCAAGAAGAGGTACTAGACAAAGATTTAGTGGGGCAGCAGGAGATTCATATGAAGCGTTTGTAAACGCACATGATACTAGAGGTCTATACTACGCCCCGTTAGGTGTTATAGATTCTACCGCAGGTAGGTCTAGAGTATATGCAGCCAACGCAGCAGATAACGATGGGGATATGTATGAAGGTGCTGGTTCACATATACGTGTAGATGTTGAGGGTCAATACGGTACTAAATCAATATCACTAGCGGGTGTTTTAATGGGAGAACAAATGAATACAAGTTCTTCTAGTAGAGGTACTTCTACTAAGAATCTATATCCACTTAAATCTCCAGCAGGTAAACCGTTTTTAGTTTCTAAATTATTTGGTAATTCTACTGGGAGACATAGAATACTAAACTATGATGGACCCATGCAATTTGTGGGTTTAGGTGATACTTTCAATATGAGGATTGCTGCTCATGCTATGGGTGGTTGGGGTGGAGAAAGATACACTCTTAACTTAGGATATAAAAAGGCAGATGGTTTTAATAAAAGTAACCAAACATTTGGTAGTAACCCGTTGCTAACTTTAGAAATACCGATTAGTAATTTAGGTTCTTACAATAGCGGCAACTATTTATCAATAAATAACTATACTGCATCAGATAACAACGGCCAATGGACTGATATAGATGTGGTATTAGATTTTTCCGCTAATACATATAAAGCATATGCAGATGGAACATTATTTAGCAACGGTGCATTCAGTAACAATTGGTCTGCTGGTGATATATATGGTTGGTCGCTTGATGTAAATTGTACTGGCTCTATGAGCAAAAACGTAGGTATGATTACTTGTATAGATAGAGCAGCACTTTATATCCCATTAGGGGATGCAGTACAAGATACCAACTATACACCTATTACTAGTCTTACTATTGATAAACAAACTAATGCTTTATCTACTGTTCAGGTAGTTATATCTGATGATGATAATAGGTATGGTGTAAGTGGTTTAATATCGGCAGAAGGTTTTACAGAATGGGATATGATAGTATTTAGAGATAATTTAGATAGACCTATATTTTGGGGTACTCTTAGTGGTATGGCTCATACACAAAACCCTAAATCCCAAACACTAGATACTTTATTTGTTGCTGATGAGAAATATTCGTTGCTAGATAGACAGTTACCAGTATGGGAAACAGGACAGAATGCTTATCTATCAAGAGAAGGACATTTAGCATTAAATACTCAAATAGAAAAGAATTATAATTTGGTTAAAAATATGGGTGATATATTAAACACAGGTACTAAAAAACTTACCTTTAATAATTCTACTATTGGTTTTGAATCTTCTGATTTTACAACAGCAGACAACCAAAGAACTTCTTTGGGTTCATCTCACCCTATTCAAATGTATATCAATGAAGATGTAAACGGACCTAACAACGCAGAAAAAGACTGGGATGGTTATGATTCACCAAAATATATGTTAGCAGATACAAGATATATTTTTCATCCTACTACTAATTTTACTTATTTTGTTATTGACTCTACTGCTCATTTAGTAGGCTCTAGTGGTGTATCGGCATCTAATACCATTATGTCTACATTCCCTGATAGTGCTGGAACTAGAACATTTACTGTATCAGCAATAACAACTATGAGTAGAAGTGGGAATGCTCCTGATGAAACACCAACATCCTATAAGTTGCTTAAGGTTGCTAACTCTAACAACACAACACTTACACCTACTGCTCTTTGTAGCCAATATCAACTTCTATACACTAATTTAACTGATAGTACTAAAAAAAGACTTAGGTTTACTACTGCTAGCGCACACGGTTTAACATTAGGTAGTAAAATATTATTTGGTTCAGTCATTGACCCTAGTAGTAACAACGACCCAGTATCTCAAGCGTTTTTATTTGACGGTGGTAGATATAGAATATTAGGTGTACCTTCTTCTACTACTTTTGATATTGAAGTTACTAATATGACTATTACAACTTCAGCAGCGCAGAACTTTGGTGCAGCAGGTTATAGATTACCTATAATAAATGAAAGTGGTTATAGTGTAACAGATAACAACTTGCATATAGTAGGTAAAGACCAAACAGATTACTATACTGGTAAAGAAGGTGGTTATTATAGAAACGTACATACAAGATGGATGCGTGATATATCAGAATCACTTTGGTTCAAATCAAAGTTTGGTGTAATATCCAAAACTTGTTATCATTCAGCAGGTAAAAATACAATAACAAATAATCCTGTTGCGCCAACACTCGCTAGTGCCTATTCACAAGATACTGCTACATTTACTGGTATATCTTCATTTACTACATCTAGTACAACACTTAGTTGTGATGACCCCGCAATATGGTATTACAATGTAGTTTTAGGAAAACCCGGTATTTTAGATGTTATAGACCCAATAACAAAAAGAAGAGATACTATTTTATTTGACGGTACTAGTACGCCTAGTACAGCCTCGTTATCCTATATACAATTAAATAGTGGTGCTGCTGTTACGATTGACGGTAATGCTTGGAGAAATGGATTTCAAGTTAGCGACACAACAATAAAGATATGGGATATTGTAGTACATACTGGTTTTGATAATTCTGAATTAAATGGTGTTTTCCAAGTTAGTGGTATATACACTCAGACTGGTGGGGTAACAAAGTATGTCGCAGTAAGAATTAAAGGTTACGATAGTAAAGTAAACAATGCTTCTACGGTTAACACTTCTTGGTTTGATGACCCTGATGATATGTGGCCTCTTATTACTAGGAATAGTGTTGTAGCAGGTGTTGATATTGGTAGTTATGTTGTTTACGACTATACAGATAAAATATCTGCACCAACAACAACTAATGCTAGTTACAATGTTGCTAGTTTTACTAGTTCGACAGGTAGTATATATTTTGGTTCATATAATATACAAAATGTAAAAGGCCAAAGAACAGATTGGACTTCGGGGGATTTCTTGTATAGGTATAGACAAATAGATGAAAGCAACGGGTATAAACACTTATGGTTGCTATGGTCTGATATGAGAAATGATGGTAACGCTGATGCTAATGATGGTAAAAATATAAGTGATTTTGGGCTTATGTTACCTACTACTTCTAACTACGACTTAGACCTTGTATTTGCAGACCAATTTGATTCTGATGGAGACAATACACCATTCACTAGTCTAAAAATAGGAGAGGAAGTAGATATATGGAATATAGATGCGGATGCAGAACCATACACAGGTAATGATTGGTCTGATTTGGCTAATGCTTCTGATACATATAAAATAGGAGAAATAAGAAGTGCCGGTAATACCAATCCTTATTCTGACTGGAAGAATAAAGGTGGTTCATTCTTAATTATAGATACTAGTAGATTTTTCAATATGAACACCGAAGCAACCAACGGTAGACCGGGGTATGAAGTAGGTGGTCTTGCGCACTTTGATGATTATGATATACCTATTGCTGGAACACCATACTTATTAGATGCTTACTGGAAAAAAGCGGTTGCTAGTTATCAAAACTCAGGTACTCTATTAAACGGAACTACTACATCCAATATAGCAAATCATCCTAATCAATTTAACTTTTTGAATGATGCTACACTAATTGATGGTGATAGTATAATAATAGACCAAACAAGTTTGGTTTTACAAGATGCTACACATTTTAATCTAGGTAGTGGCGTAGATGGTTATGGTGTAATAGTAGCAACAAGCGGCCAAGATAGATATTTATATGCTCTTAGATGGAATGGTGTTACAGGTAATACCTTAACAAATGTATATATCGGTGGTTATACTGAAATGGCTGTTGACCCAGTAAGTATTAGACAATTTTTAGATGATTCAGATAGTGAATGGACTCTTGGTAGTAGAGCAAACATACAAATAAAAGACCCTGCTAATACTTCATCAGAAGGATATGATAGTGTAGTTGTATACAATACACCAGCAGCATTGTATGGGTTTAGGTTACTAATGAGTGTAGATGGTTATGTGTCTGATAAGAATAGTGGTACTTATTATGATAGTGATAAAATTAGAATGCTGCAAAATACAGCGTTGCTAAATACTTGGACTAGAAACTCACATCTACCTGCTATTGTAGGTATTAAAAATGTACCATTAACTAGGAACATGACTACTACACAAATAGCACACGCTGGTACTGATTACGAAGACTTTGGTAGTGTTACAGATATTAGGAATAATACTTTCCAAAAAGGAATAGATACCATAAGAAGAAATAGTGGTAGTGGTTCTAGTGGGACTAATAAGATATTTTCTAGGGTAGTGGGTAGGGATGGTATGTATGATTATAGGCCTTCTTTTAATCTAAACTTAGCATTAACTAGAAGCAATATTAAAAACGCTAATATGAAATTAGATGCAACAGGTATAGTAACTAATATTAGAGCATACTATGACGGCAACAAAGCATTTGTAGATTATCCCGAAGCAACTACTGGAACAGAGGCTAGATGGAAAATATTAGATTTATCTAAAGTAAGAACTAGAGAAGAAGCATTAGCATTAGCACAAAAAGAATATGATATTAAGAAATCAAGTGCTATGTCGGTAGACGTACAACTAATAGGCACAGGAACAGAAAAAGACCCATATTTATCAGGTGGTAAATATGGTTATATCGCTGACCCTGCGGTTGTTACATTAGAAATTAGCAACAAAGAAAAATACGCTTGTTCTTGGACTTCATTATTTGGTGGTATACCATACCCCGGAATGTGTAATGCTATGGATGGTATTAGTAGAAGTGATAAAAGTAACGCTATTCGTGCTGCTATATTTAATGATAGAACATCAGATTTATCAAGTAAATTAGTTATTCTCGGTTGTTCAGAAGCAGCAGGTGGAAATGGCGGGATAAGATGGACCGCAAGTAGTTTA
>TARA_R100000742_G_C4279648_1_pt1 | contig 15101 bp, 21 predicted proteins | sample TARA_R100000742 | Tara Oceans TARA_R100000742 (sample SAMEA2623309) | marine metagenome | biome: marine biome (ENVO:00000447); feature: deep chlorophyll maximum layer (ENVO:xxxxxxxx); material: "saline water (ENVO:00002010), including plankton (ENVO:xxxxxxxx)" | depth 40 m | reverse complement strand
GCGCCATAACTACCCATTGAAGTATTATACCACCTTATACACGTTTTAAATGCAACTTTATTTGTTGCGTTATCGTAAAATCCTTCAGTTTGTGCTTGTGTTGTAAAATGACCGGTATGTTGTAATATTTGTCCAATCCAATATGCAACTTTCTTATGACCTTGAGCTTTATATTCGGCCGCATTTGTATCTACATTTTCAGCTTTAAAAGGAATTGATTTTAATTTTCCAATACCATCAGTAAAATTTAATTGAATAGGAAAAGGGCGTGACTGGTCAACAAGAGTGTCTAAGTCATGTAAAAATTCTCCATACCATATTGTTGCACCCCCTTGTTTAATAACTAAAAAGACATCCCCTTCTTTATATGGTAAGTATGTTTGATTACTAATACCTAATATATCATCAACAAACTCGTGTGTCCATTGGTCATCAACAATAAAATTTAAAGATACTTTTGACCCAACAATTGGAGCAAATTTTTCATCTCCTTCACAATCATATTTAATATTAATACCCCCATCAGTTACTTTAAAATTATAAGGGGGAGTCCCTTGTCCTGCTCCTCCGGTGAGTTGCCATGCTCTATCCCATATTTGAACTGTCCAAGTCCTTCCAGTTGGTGATTTAAAATTTGCTTGAAAACGTAAATCGTATGCTGAATTTATTACTGCCATGTTATATATATCTTTCTAGTCCAATATTTGCTTTATCACTTGATAAAACTATTTCACCTCCTGAAATCGAACCAACAACTTTTACTGTTTGTCCTTGTTTGCCCAACATATTTTGTAACTTACTTAATGGAGCAATTACCTCAGGGTCATTTTGAGCGTTAATATTATCACCAACTATCGCGTTTGTAGGAGAAAATGCTAAAGCTCCCTTTGCCATTGGAATAGGTTGAGCTGATATAGCAGATATTTGAGCCGCTCCTAAGACCCCCGCAAGAATTGATAATGGTATATTAGGTAAAGCTTTTGCAATCGCAGCTGCGGTACCTATAATAGCATTAAAGATAGCCATTTTCTTTTCTCTTTTAGCTGCTTTTCTATCTAACTCTTTTTTCTTGTCAGCATATTTTTCGTCTAATGCTTCTTTAGCTTTATTATATTCTTCCTCTGATAATCCTCTATTAGCAAGGTTTTCCATTTCTTGTTGATACTCATTGTCCATTTGTATCATTTCGTTCTGATGACGTTGTTGGGAAATTGCATTTAATTGTCCCATGGTAGCACCTAAAAATTCTACCACTGCTAATGTAATTTCTTGAGTTTTTTGTCCCCAAGATAACCAGTCAGCATCTTGTTTTGCAAAGTAATCTTTCCACCCTTGTCCCATTCCTTCTAAATGAGTTCTCATTGCAGATTTTTGGTTTGCTAAAGTTGCTTTAAAATCTTTCATTCCATCATCACCTCCACCTGTTCCGCCATTACCTCCGTTACCTCCACTGCTACCATTTCCACCGGTAGGAGGAATAACTGGAGCATCTCCAAATAAATCGTTTAAATCTATATCTCCAGCAGCTCCACCAAAAAGTGCTTTTACTTTATCTAACCCACCTTGTGCCCAAGCCATCATTCCATCAACACCATTTTGAATATCCTCCTCTGTTACATATTCAACATTTCCATCTCTTAACGTTTTTTCTACAGCGCTCGTCCAATTCTCAGCAGTGTCCTCTCCAAACTCATCAGCCCGTTTAGTTATTTTTTTCATGGCCTTATCAAAACCATCTCCCATTGAATTGGTAACTTTTTTCCAACCTGATTTTACAGAGTCCCAACTTCCAGTAAAAATTCCTTTTATAATATCACCAACCCCTGATAAAATATTTCCAGCACTATTTGCAAACTCAACTATAACATCATAAATAACACCAAAAGAAAATTGAGCGTTAAGCCATAGCTGTTTGAATACTGCAATTATTAATTGAATAGCCCCTCTGAATACCATTGATTCATTGTATATATCAATAAAATAATTTGTTATAGCAACTATCCATTTTTTTACAGTGTCCCAATTTTTATAAATAGCAACACCTAATAAACCAATTATTCCAATAACCATTCCAATAGGACTCATTAAAAATGATAGTCCTGATAATATAATTCCAAAGAACGACATAAGTGGACCAGATAAAGCTATTATACCTCCAATAGCTAATGCCCAATTTTTTGTATCTGAATCTAAATTTTTAAACTTCTGAATTACATTAGATATTCCGTTTACTATATCACTCATTACAGGTAAAACAATATCACCAATATCTTGAAGCGTTAATTTAATATTATTAATCGCTTGTTCCATTTTAAACCCAGGAGTGTTTGCTAACTCGTCAAAAGCTTCTTGAGTAAAGTCTGCTGAATCTCCCATCTCGTCAAGAATTTGAATGTAGTTTTCTCCTTGCTCTCCAAGAACACCCATAATATTTTTAACTGCTTGAGACTTTCCAAACAGTTCCGTCATCTCAACTCCATTAGCTGCAAAAGAATCTTTTAAATGAAATAATGTAGAAGCTAATCCAGAGTCCGCTACCATTGCTCTTAAGCTGTCATAAGACATATTTATTTTGTCTAATGCAGCACGTCCCATTTCTGTTGGTTTTGTTATAGCCATCATAACTCCACCGAAACCAGTTGTAGCAGAACGCGCATCTCCTGTTGTTCGTGTATAAGTAGATATATTAGCAAGGAGTTCTTCAAATGATATACCTAGCTCTGCAGCCATACCAACTTGAGTTCCTAAACTTTCCGCTAGTTCTTTAGATTCAAACATACCAGTTCTAACAGCCATACCAAAAGCATCAACTGCTCCTGTTGCTGTAATCACTTCAGCTCCATATGCGTTTTGTGCAGCCGCAGCAACCTTAGCTAAATCTCCAGCTTCACCAAGTCCTATAGCAACCCCTTTATTTACGGTCATTAATGTTTCTAAAGCATTAGTTCCACGTAATCCAGCTGAGGTTAAAAAGAATAATCCTTCGGCTGTTTCATTTGCAGAGACCGCTGTAACTGATGAAATTCGTTTAACCCCTTCTGCGTATTTATCTAAATCTTTTGCTGACCCTAAAACCAAAGTAGATATTTTGGTCATAGTTTTTTCAAAGTCTATTGCCATTTTAGCACCAGCACCAGCAATTAAAGCAAACGGCATTGTAAAGCTAGAAGTAATTTGAGACCCCATTGCTTTCATTTTTCCAGCAAATTTTGCTACCCTAGCAGATGCCGCTTGTAGTCCTTTATATAATCCTGTGTTAACTACACCAAGGACTATATTCATTGATGTTAAATTCTTAGCCATTTTCTTTTGATTCTATTATTTTCTTAAATAACTCTGCTTCTTTATAAATCTTTTCTAACTCCTCTTTATTCTTAGCCGCAGATTTTCTTTCCCAAGGGAATTTACAAATATCTTTCGGACTAATATTCTTTTTAACATGAGGGTTTATAACAATTGCAGAAACCCATCTTGCTATTTCCCAATTTGTTCTGGTTGAAACCTGGTGTTGTTCAAATAATCCCTTTTGAGCATTATAAAACATTCTAGGAGTTAGGTCATATAATTCCTCTCTATTATATCCTAATTGACCTAGCCCCACCATTTCAACATAGTCCCACGTCAGTTCTACTTTTTCTGCGTGGGCGTCTGCTTTTTTCCGCTTTTAGGTTCTTCAGTTCCAAAGGTCATTCCCATATGTTCACTAAACAATTCTAAAGCTTTTTGCATTCCTGTTGCATCTCCATCCAACATATCAGCAATATCATCTGATGTATAATTAAAGTCTGCTCCGGCTCTCCTGTGTCCTTCTTGAGTCCCCGCAAATATTAGTTCAACTATATCATCTAAACTCATATTATTTCCAAGCTGTGCTAATTCATTTAAACTAGTTCCAGTTTTTCTACAATATTTTCTTAAAGCATTAAACCCAAAATAAATTGGTAAATCTTTTTTTCCTAAATTAACTATTTCATATTTCATTTTTTCGTATGTTTTAAGAAGTTCCGCTAAGGTGAAATCATACGAAATGAAATCACCAAAGCTTCCCTTCAATTATTGTGTCGTTATGGTAGTGTAGCCAAACTTAAAGGACCTGCAGCTGCAAACGACACTGTAAATGTAGCTGTTTCCTCCATTGGTGCATCAATTGATAATTCTGATACTATCGCATTGCCTGTAAAATATTTATCCCCTGACACTGATGTTCTAAACTGAAGTTGTAGAACCTGTTGATATGCCATATAAGAACTAAAAATCTGATAAAACTTCATACCACCAGTAGTTCCAGCTCCACCCATTGCAACTAAAGCATCACACGAAATTTCCCAATCACGTCTACCTGGAATTCTTGAATTCCAATTACCAGTAGAGGCATCAGTAGTGTTTAATGTTTCTTGTGTGATAGTAATACTACAAGAGGTTGAAAAACCAATATCTGCAGAATCCATTCTAACAAACAAAGCTGTTCCATTAATTTTACCAGGACTTGCCATATATTATACAGTAGCTTGAGTTAGTACAGAAGTTCCTGTGAATGAAGCACTATAAGTAGTTGATTCTTCATTTGGAGCATCCATTGATAAAGAAGCCATATAAGCAGTTCCAGACCATTTAAAGTCTCCAGACTCAGAAGACTCAAAAGTTACTGTTAAACTCGCTCTAGTAGCTATATAAGCAGTAAACAACTCATCCATTGTTTTACCAGCTACAGCAGCACCTCCTAAAGTTTTGAATGCTACCATACCTTCACAAGATATTTCCCAGTCTCTTTGACCTTCCATTACTTCTTTCCACCCAAGACTTTCTTTATTTGAAGTTTCTCTCGCTGAGTGGTTAATTGATATACTTCCAGAAGTCGCGTAAGCAATAAGCGTTGTTCCGTCATATATACCAAACTTAGTTCCGTTTATAATTCCATCGGTTGCCATGATTTTTTTTTTTTAAATTATTTAATTATTTTAATATACAAAACTGCAAATTGCTACGCTAACGCTAGTTGCCGCAGAATAAGTTATGTTTAAGTACCCATCACTATCGTTATAAGCTTGTACGTCAAAAGGACCAATAAAACCAACCCCACCTGCTGGGACTGCTAAAGTTGAATTTGACTTCGTAGCGTTGCCATAAGTAGGTGATACAAAACTTGTAACTTGTGTTGCAAAAGTAAAAGTCACTGCTCCTTCTGATGCGTTTTTACAAGCTACAAACATTCTACCATTATTTTCAAATTTATCTCCCTCTGCAGAAGCTGAGGTATAAGTTAAACCTGTTAATCCTGTTTCTGTAATTCCATTAACTGTTGTGATGTCTGCCATTACTCTTTTGTTTTTGCGTTATCAATTTTGGTTTTCTTTTTCGTGTTTTTTACTTCTTTGTCATTGTTTAATTTGTTGCAGTATTCTTTATCGAGTAATTCTCTGTACCCCGACCATGAAGTGAAATATTCCGTGTTTACTGGAAACACTTTGTCACCTCTTTTTAATTCTTTTATTAATTTTATATAAGGCATAATTTTTATTTTAATTTGTTCCCCATCCATTATCGGGGGTTAATAACTCTATCATTTGTTGTCTATTATATTCCTCGTAATTTATTAAAAAACTAGGAGTTTCTCCTATAAATTTTAGTACACATTTTGTTCCGTCATTTGAGACCCTTAATGTATCAAGACTAGTTTCTATAACCTCATTGAAGTTTACTTGATTTAACTCGCTTGTATTATAAATTACATATTTCATTATGGTACATCTGTTTCAAAGTCTGCCGCTATCATATTTTGGCATTCTCCTGTGTTATTATATGAACTGTTATCATTAATTTCCGGGAAAACTCCAGAGTCTCCCATTCTCCAATATCCGTTTAACTCGCTATTAAAAGTAAGCAATAAATCATTTGGTGTTCCTCCATTATAAATAGAAGTCACTTGTGTTGATGTTAACTCTACATTAAATAAAGCCACCTCATCAATGTTTCCATCCATATATGTAGTTTCAACTCTTCCTACAGTAAACTCTGAAGCAGTATTTTCCATTGCTGTATAAGTTCCACTGCTACCAAACCCTAGTGCTGGTATTGACCCGTTAACATAAATATTCATACCTGCATGAGTTCCACTACCATCATACGTAAACACAAGATGATACCACTGACCTGTATTTAATGACCCTGCTAAATTTTTTGTAATATACGCAGAATTTGAATCATCGTATAATCTAAATCTTAAACCAGAAAAACCAAACCTCACTTGATATTCTTTTGCCGCAGCACCAGAATCTTTACCTAATACTCCAACAGTACTTGCTGTAGAATCAAAGTTAGCCCAACATGATATTGAAAACGGAGAATCCGTTGTTCCGTTACCAAACGTAAATTTATCTGAATCTCCCATTGTAACATATTCATCATTCCCATCAAAATTTGTAGAATAAACATTAACAAATGGATTTTTAAATTTTTCGTTAATTACTCTTACAACATAATCATGCGAAATATGATAAACTCCTTCTGGAGCAATATCTTTTTCAAATTGAGTATTCATTGAATCAAATATCATTGAATCAATTACAGGACCCACAGGGTCCGGTTGTACTCCACTATCAACAACATTATCTAAAGCATCTCTTACTGCTGCTGATAAAGTTGCAATATCAGAATAAGACCGATGGTACATACTTATTTGGATAGTTAAAATATCTAAGGGGCTTCTTCTGTTTTTCGTTCTAAGTAAAGCGGTTGAATCTCCTGGGTTCGCTAAACTTCCTTTTGTATTTGTCGGCTCTGTTGATATTAAATGATAAACAATATATGGAGCCATCGGTGTTGATGCGTTTAATAATGGAGCAACATTAGGATATATCCTAGTCCCCACAACACCCGCAACAGTCGCGTCATTACTTAATAAATGATATATAGTAGCCCCTATATTAGCACTCATGATATTTTATATTTTCCATTCATAATAGCGTTTACCTTTATTCAATCCTTTAATTGCTCTAGCAACTATTAATTTACAACTGTTAATCATTTCTTTTTCTACAATACTTTTTGTAGCTGACCATGCTGGTCTCATAAATGGATGGGGTGGCATATTAACTGTTCCATATTCTACATTCATTCCGTAAATTGCACCTCCCTCCCATTGTTTTCCTTTTGGAATTCTTACTCCTATTGTTACATATCCATCTTTCCTTCCTTTTCCGGTTACAAAAACTTTTATTGACTTTTTTAGTAACCCTGTATCTTTTTTAACCTTACCTCTTGCTGCTTTAGCAACATGTCCCGCTGTCTTTCTAAATGCGGCAATAAAAAATTTCTTTTTATCTATTAAGTATGGTAATTTTTGTAAGTCTTTTTGTACTCCTCTCCATCCTTCTAATCTTGTTACGTTTATTCCAGCCATTATTTTTGTATGTCTGTTGGTTTTATTTGATAAGCAACTATCTTTAAAAATTTACCTCTACCATCAACAGAATTAATATACTCAATATAAAATTGTCCATCATCAAAATATATATAATCTCTCACAGTAGCTTGAGCTCCCATTCCAGAATTTCTTACATAAAATTCACAATATTGATTATTCTGCATTTGCTCTCCTTCCTCTGATACTTTTCCACCTTTCCATACTACATGAGCATACATAAACCCCGCTGCAGTATACTGCGACTTATTATATCCTCCGTAGTCTGTATTCTGCGTCTGAGCTGGTTGCCATAAAGAAACCTTTCTATCTAACATTCCTACAGCTATCATACGGTTTGAATTTTTAAAGTGTCTAATAAATATCCCGAAGTTTTTGGAATAGATGAAGCTATTCTACCTACAATAACTGACTGCCTATTTTCATACATATCCGCTATCATTATTAATACCGCTTGTTTCGCTAATTCTAAATTCCCTCCAAAATCTTTTGTAGTTGTATTAAAATAAATATGAACATTTCCTATCCCATCCCTTAAAGTCGGATATTCTTTATTGTCATGCAAACATATCCTATTAGGAAAAATACTTGTATCTAAATAATAATTTGCAAGCTGCCATGTTGTTAATACCCCATTATCATTGTAATATTCAATTTTTGTAATTGTTTTAACCCCTGAATAAGGAATAGTTTTTGACTGTTCCCACACATCACATTTATACAACCAATTACAAGTGGTTAAGTCTCTATTAATATAATACTCTGCTGTTAATTGTGCTGCTTTTGTTAAAGATGTAATATAGGTATCATCATCATTATGTAATATCCTTAAATGCGTTTTAGCTTCGTCTGTTGTAACCAAAAAGCTTCTAGGTACATCAACATTCTCAACTCTTGTTAATCCCTTAGCGGGTAAATAATTTCTAGAAAATGGATTTAAAATAGACATAGTAGTTTTTTATTTAAAAAAAAGGGTGGCAGATTTTCCACCACCCTTTCAAATTATTAACTTAAAACAGTATTATGCAGTAATCGAACCTCTGCAGAATGAACCAGTTCTTCTAAATGCTGAGTCCCAGAATGAGTTAATTACTATTCTTATTTCACCATTAATTGACTGAGAATAAGGGTCAACAACTACGTCAAGCGCATTTCCAAATTGACCAACAACTAAGTCAGACCACATTCCAAATAAGATACCAGTTTCAGACCCACCAGTTGTTGCAGCACCACCAGCTGTACATGCATCAGAAATATTATTTGTGATTAAACATCTGTGACCATTCATCGTACCATCGTTATTTAATAACGGAGAAGCATATCCAGTTGTTGTACCAGTAATACCAGGGTTTCCTACAATTTGCTTTAAGATTCCACGTCCTTTAGCCGAAGTAATGTAAGCTGTTCCATTTGCATTATTCGCAGAAATATCAGATTCCATTTCAATTATCTTAGCTAACGTAGCAGCACCACCGGCCATTGACGTACCCGCTTGGTCGAATGCTCCAACAGGTGAAGCACCAGTACCATCTGAGTCAGATAGGATAGCAGCTTCTAATGCAGCAGCGATAGCTCTATTCATATCATCTTTAATAACATTCTCAATATTTCCATTAGTTTGTGCCATTAACATTTTTGATATATCCATGTACGAAGCTAATTTATGAGGTACTAAAGTTGAACCTCCGATAGCTGTAGCAGCATCAGGTGCAGCATTAACTTCAGTAGCCCACCCAGCAGTAGTTTCAGATAAAACAGGAAGTTGTACGTTACTAGATAAACCAGTTAAAAACGTTGCTCCAGCATCAGCTAAAACTAAATAGTTTTGTAATGTACCCATCCAGTCATAAACATCAGTTGCAATCATTTCGTTTGCATTAGATGTTAATTGCGGATTACTTCTTGTAAGAACTCCAGTAGGTAAAGCTAAACCTGAAAAACCAGGATTACTTCTTTTTGCTTCTGTGTGTAATTCTTTTTCAATTCCATCTAAGTTTCCATCGATGTATTGATTTATTGCTTTAGTTATGTTAAAACTTCTGTTTAACTTAACCTCTTCTTTTTTTGCAGACGTACTAGTTGTTCCTGAAAAGCTTGCAGCTCTTTTTAATTGAGCTTCTAATTTCTCAGCTCTTTCAATTTTCTCGTCAACTACATCTACCGATTTTAATAACTCGTCCACTTTTGTGTTCTCGTCATCTGTAAGGTCACGCTCTTCAGTTACAGCCACGTCTTTAATTTCTTCCAACTTAGCCATTACATCAGCACGCTCCTCTTTTAGTGCTATTGAATTTTTCATGTTTACTTCTTTTTTTTGATTATTTTTAATTTTAATTCTAACAAATTTCGACTGATTAAATCGATTTCCTCATCTTTTTTCTGTTGTTTTTCTTTTTGTATTGCTAAGCTTCTTTTTGCTACCATTAAATCATTAGCGTCTGGATATGCCGGAATGGAAACTGGAGAAACATCATAAAGTCTTTTTACTTTACTAATACTTCTTACGTCTATTCCTTCCTCCTTTTGCCATTCGTCAGCATCTACGGTAAATGCAAATGAGCTTTGTGTTATATCCCCCCTCTCTAAAGAAACTAATAAATCTCTTCCTGAAGTTGTGTCCGGCACATCAAATTCATATCTTAACCCAGTATCATCAACAGATAATCTTAATGTTCCACTAGAACTACGTGCTAATAAATGATTTGGGTCGTGATTAAAAAAAGCGCGAACATCATTTTTTAATACACCATCAAAAGCCCCAGGTAAAATTCTTTCTTGAAACCCTCCTAAGTTTTCTGATAATTTATTAAACACTGCAGCATGTCCTACAACTACAGTGCTTTGGTTTTCTTGTGATTCTCTTTTTTCTAATGATATATTAAAGAATCTTTTTTCTGTAGTGTTTTCCATATTATTCCATATATTATTATTACTCTTTTTTTCTTTTAACTGTGCTTCACAAATTGCATATCGCTGTTTATCATCATATTCAGATTTCATTGTACTATCAGCCATACAGCGTTTCATAAAGTCTTTTTTACTTTCTTTATTATTTGGTTTAGGTATCGGCATTATTCCTCCTCTTGATATGTTTCTTCCTCTACGTCTACAGCTTCACAGACGCCGTTTACACACTCACCATCGCAGTCTTTACATTTTTCTAAGTCTTCCACTTCATCTATCTCATCTCCAGCTACAGGGGTCATATTAGCTGGCATATATAAAATATCACCATCATCAACTGCATTCATATTTTCTTTTTCTCGTACTTCATTAATTGTCATTGCTCCAATTTTTACCATCTTATCGTAAAAAGAAGCTCTATCATTTGGACTACCTCTTAATAAAGAGTTAGCGTCAAAGTTTGTAAATATTTTTCCTTGTTCGTCCTCTCTGAATAATTTTAAATTCATTTCAGCTTCCATATTAGATAAATAAGGCATTACAGAATAACGAACAAATTCGGTTGACTGTTGCTCGATATTGTTGAAACTGGATTTTGAAAGGTCTTTAAGCATATGCGGAGGGAGGTTGAATACTCGAGCCACTTCTTGAATAGCCATATCTCTGGAGGATAAAAATTGTGCCTGCTCATTTGATATAGATACTTGCTGAAATTTTAATCCCTCTTCTAATATCAATGTTTTGTTTGCATCATTTAATGAAGCATATTGTTCTTGAAAGCTTCTTTTAAGTCTATCAATTGCAAGCTCTGACATTTGTCTATCTGTAGATAATACCCCGCTTAATTTTGCCCCATTAGAAAAAAATGTATTTCCATAGGTTTCTACAGCTATCCCCCATCCAATTGCTTGTTTGCATTGCTTTATTGGACTGACTCCCACATATCCGTCTACAGATAAAGATTTAAAATGTAAAATATCTTTCGAATTATAAGTAACATGAGAATCCTTATCTGAATAAAATAAGTCTCCCTCATAATGTTTTACTGTAATATCATCTGCGTTTAAACAATATAACCCTACAGGAATTCCTTTATTATCTCTTTCAATATGAACATAAGAATTACCATCTAAACATAAGTCTACAATTATTTTAGAAAAGAAATCAATTTTAGTTTGATAGTGATTTGGGTTTCTTGTTAATATAGTAGACAATACATGGTCCTCTCTTTTTACAATATCTCCATTGTTATCTCGCTCACATATTTCTAAAGGAATTTGTGATATGCTTTCACTTAATAATTTTACAGCACACCAAACAGGGGTAAACCCCATTGCTGTTTTTTTATTCACAACAGCCCCTGATGCAGCATTTTGAAACCACTGTTTTGGGTCTATAAAACTTTTTGTTGCGCGCTTTTCCGATGCCGAAAAAATACCTGTAATTCTGTCTAAAATCCCCATTGAATATTCCTTTTGCTTTTATGCAAATTTAACATAATAGTATTTTTATAAGTGTAATCTAGTTTCATTTTTTAGTGTTTTTTTCCTATCTAGTAATTTCCCCCTATCGTAATAACAAAAAAGTTGGATAGTAATACTTACCAACATAGCGTAAGTTCTTTAAACGCGCTCTATTGCGTCCTGGGGGCTTTTTTAATAATCACGTGTTTTGCTAGGTTTTTTACTATTTTTAACCCTATTATTATGGCTAATTCTAAACGAATCGTAGCTAGAATAATTTCGTTTTGCATAATAATTTTCAAACTCTGTTTCTGTTTTTTCATATGCCTCAACATATGTTTTTGAAGACTTACAATGTTCATGAAATCTTTCGTCAAAACCCTCTGGAGTTAACATTGCTAATATTTCAATTGGGTATCTCATAATCCTATAATTCCTCTGCTGTCATATATACTTGTCCCCGTGTCGTTTGTCATATACTCCCCAATCCCCATAACTAAAGAAACAACCCCATCCACTTTTTCAGACGAGCGAGCTTTATCTATTTTAATATTCCCCGCTGGGTCTGTTCTTAATTGCACATTTTGAATCTGCCATCTGAGTACAGGATTATTACCATGAACAACATTTTTTTTCAAAACATATTTTTCCATCTCTTTTGTTGGAGCGCTCATTGACGCATATCCCTGCCCAAAAGGAGACATCATTGCTCCATCATCAACCAATCCATTTACAAGCTGAGACGAATTCCAACGGTCATAAGCTATAGAAATTATCCTATACTTTAAAGCCAATTCATTAATTGTATGTCTTATAAAATTATAATCTTGTACGTCTCCGTCAGTTAAATTTATATATCCTTGCCTAGCCCATGTTGTATATGGAACCTTATCTTTTCTGCTTCTTTCCTCTGCTGTTAATTCAGGCAGCCAGTAAAATGGTAAGACATGAATTGTTCCATCGTCCATTGGAAACACTAAAGTTAAAGCGCTTAAGTCTCTTGTAGAAGCTAAATCTAATCCTCCATAACACTCTCTTCCTTTTAAAAATTCTAAATTTAATTCTTGGTTACATGCTGTCCATTGCTTATCACTTAACCATTTCGTTTCGTTTGTAGTCCATTGATTAAGGTGCAACCGACGAAAAGAATTTTCATAAGAAGGTAATTCTGATGCTAACTTTGCTTCAGCTTTTAAATATTCTTTTTTCACACTTACCCCATAATTTGGGTTTGCTTTTTCCCATGTAGACTCTAATAATATATCATCAGAATCGTCTGCCGCATAAATAACTGATAAAAATGTTTCGTCTTTTATAACTCCCTCTTGAACTTTTTTTGCATAATCATGAACTTCCCAACAAATATTTCCGTCTGTTTTACTTGCTCCTGCTGTTGTTAAAGCTATTAATAATGGTTGAGTTCTTGCTCCAGTAGATGTTTTCATAACGTCCCAAAGTTCTCGATTAGGTTGAGTATGTAATTCATCAAATAAAATTGCATGAGCATTATGTCCGTGCTGAAGTTTTGCGTCTGCACTTAAAGCTTTATATGTATTTCCTTTTGACGGATTAACTATTGAGCTTCTATAAACCTCACATCTTTTTAATAATTGAGGATTATTTTGTATCATACTTTTTGCAATATCAAAAATAATACTCGCTTGACTTCTATCCCCTGCACAAGAATACACCTCTGCCCCACGCTCATTGTCTGCGAAAAAAATATAAATTGCTATTGCTGCTGCTAAAGTACTTTTCCCATTTTTACGCGGTATCTCTACATAGCATGTACGATATTTTCTTAGCTTGGTTTCTTTATGTTTCCACCCAAATAAAGGTTTTATTATATCATCTTTTTGCCACTCTTCTAAAACCATTGGGGTTTGTGAAAGTTCTCCTTTAGTATGAGTAATAAATTCCTCAATAAAAGAACACGCACGCTCAGCTGCTTTTTCATCAAAATAATACATTAGTCAAAATAATTATGTTCATTGTGTTGTATATTTATTGTTGGTGCTGATATTGAACTTCTACCTGTTGGAGTTAATCCAAATTGTGTTGCTATTTTTAAAGCAGAATTTAAAGCGTCTCTTGCAACTTTAACATAAGGAACAACCTGAGCATGCTTTATAGACCCGTCTTTATTTTTATATATTTGAATTCTGCCCTTCTCCCTAAGCATAGTTTCAGTTTCAATATACAAAGAAATTTCATTTGCATATGCTTCAACTAATCTTAAATCAATTGCATGCAACATATTTTTTCCAAATAACTCTTTACATACTTTTAAAAATTCTTGTTGTCCTATTTCAGATAACCACATAGGGGGAGTTGGAATTTCTTTTACTAAAGGAACTTGCATTTCATTTTCTACTAATCTATCTTGTCTTGCAGTGCCTCTTAATTCTTTAATCCTTGTAGGAGTTTTTTTTCGTCCTTTAGCCATGTTTATTTTTTTAATGAGGGCTCTGTTCTTATCAAATTTGGGAACCCTTCAGTGGGTTTACTCCTCATATATAATTTACAGTCTTTACAATAAGCGTCTAAGGTAACCCATTCGCCATCTCGATAAACAGTTTTTGCTTTGTGTAACTCCTTTTCTGCTTTACATTTTTCGCAATAAAATATCATTTGCCTTGTCCTTTGTATTTTTTCTTATAACCATTTTGCCCAGCCGAAGCATTTTTAGAATGTACTCCAGGACGTTTTTTCTTTTTATCTTTTTTATACGGTTGAATTATTTTTTTTGCCATAACTTTTTTTTATTTACCACAACATTCACATTTTTCTTTTTCTTTTTTTTCTTCCTCAACATCATCTATTTTGTAAAATAAATCTTTGTCTTCAAACCCCCAATCAATTAAATTTTCGTACTCAAAGTCATTTGCTAAAGTATCAAAGTCCCAAGACCCTACGTTTTTATTTAACCTTATATTTAATTCTCTCTCTGCTTCTAAGTCTAAATTTAACTCAACACAAGGAACATTTTTTTTACCTAATGAATTCCAAACTCTTGTTCTTTGATGACCTCCAATTATAACATTAAACCTATCTGGGTTTTTATTTATTATAACAGGGTCTACAAAACCGAAGCGCTCTAAAGAAGACTTTAAATCTTCAAATTGTTTATTAGATAAACTTCTAGGATTATACTCTGAAAATTTTAATTCTGATATTTTATATTTTTTTATTTCCATACTTTAAGAATGTTAACTGAAACTAGAACTGTTTGAGTTTAGGTTTGAACCTGAACTGGAACTGGTTCTGGTTTGGGTTTGGGGGGGTCCCCCAATTTCGACACCGAGTGTAGAAAA
>TARA_R100000742_G_C4279650_1_pt1 | contig 15467 bp, 25 predicted proteins | sample TARA_R100000742 | Tara Oceans TARA_R100000742 (sample SAMEA2623309) | marine metagenome | biome: marine biome (ENVO:00000447); feature: deep chlorophyll maximum layer (ENVO:xxxxxxxx); material: "saline water (ENVO:00002010), including plankton (ENVO:xxxxxxxx)" | depth 40 m | reverse complement strand
AAAAGTATGATTATTATAACAGTAGTAGTAGTAATTGGTTCTTTGTTTATGGCAGACAACCAAGAATTTTTTAACAAGGCAGAGCAGGATATTAAAGCAGGTCATACATGGCAGTATGTAGGAGAGCAAGACCCTGACCCTGACTCTCTGTCTATCACATCACAAGTCGAAGGACGTAACCCTAAGATATATTGGAAGCTGAAGAAATGATAGGTAAACCAAACAATCTTTTAAATTATGATAGCCCTCTGTCTGTCAGAGAAATAGCAGAGTTTATCATAGGTATAGTAGTAGTTCTAAGTATATTTATAGTACCTATTGCTATTGTAAGTGTAGTTTATTTTCTATGAAAGTATAGGTGAAGTAATGATTAAGCTATCTAAAACGTCTAAGATGCCAGCCAAGTCATGGTCTATCCCTGCTGGTGGTAAGTTCTGCCCCGGCTCTAAAGATGCAGAGGTGTGCGAAGGGTGCTATGCAATGAAGGGTTTCTATAATATGCCTACTGTCAAGTCACCAAGAGAACACAACTCAGAGGATTGGAAGCGTGATGGTTGGGTTGATGAGATGGTAGCCTTACTATCTGGTGATCCATTGTTCAGGTGGTTTGACAGCGGTGACGCATACCATCCAAAGCTCATTGACAAGATCAATGCTGTGGTGTCAAGGACAAAGAATACAAAGCATTGGATACCTACTAAGATGTGGACTGTGAAAGGTACTAAGAAACACCTTAACAATCTGAGTAGACATGGTAATTGTGTTGTCCGTAAGTCTGCCAAAGATATTAATCAGGTGATAGATACTGCACAGAACTCAGCAGTATTTACGAAGGATGTTTTCTATAGTAAAAAATATCCTGATGTATTCAGATGTAAAGCACCTGATCAGGATCACAAGTGCAAGGACTGTCGTGCTTGTTGGGATAAATCTGTTAAGACAGTCGCTTACTTAAAACACTAGGAGATAAGGAGAATAACAAATGAATGAGTTAGATAAAATTATATCAGATAAGGTAAAATCTGGTAAAGATAAAATAGAAGTATTAAAGCAGAGTATGCGTAATACTATACATGAAACTGAAGAATGTTTAGACATGGCAGGAGATCATATGAGTGAAACATTGGTAAAGTTATTAGAAACTGTTACTGAAACTTTAAGTAAACAACTTGAAAGCTATGCGTCTAATGGTAGAATAGATGATGATCTAATGTACTCTGATGATGGTATATGGGTAGACACTCATGACAAATCACACAGTATACAGATATACTTTAACTTTGAGGCTCTACCTTTTCCTGAGATAAAAGCAACAGCTTTTCCTCTGGCATATAGAGGTAATGGTTTCTATGAAGAAGACTGCACCGTAGAAGAAATAAAAGTAATAGGATAACAAAGGAATTTATTATGAAAAAAGATAACGAAAACAAACTTACACTCAAACAAATTAAATTTTGGATAGGAAGCGATGCGTCTTTCGATGATGCCTGTGAAATCATCAAAGAAATTGCTAATGGTGACTATGATCCAACACAACTATCTGAAGACATTAGATCTGTGGAGGGTAACCAATGAATATATTTATTTTAGATAAGAATCCAGAAATTTCTGCACGTATGCATTGTGACAAGCACGTTCCTAAAATGATTGTGGAATCTGCTCAGATGTTATCAACTGCACATCGTTTACTTGATGGTGAAGAGTACACCGCACTATCAAAGTCAGGTAAACGTATGGTAAAACATTACCGTCTACCTGAGTATGATAATGTTATATATAAAGCTGTTCATACCAAGCATCCATGTACTTTGTGGACTATGAAGTCAGCAGAAAATTACATATGGCATTATAATTTATTTCAAGAACTAGCTTCAGAGTTTAAGTATCGCTTTAACAAAACACATAAGTCATGGGAATTGTTAAAAGATATTCTTTATACAGCCCCTGTAAACATACCTTGGATTGGACTTACACCTTTTGCTAAAGCTATGAAAGCGTACCCTAAACTTATGGCTATTGATAATCCAATCGAGGCTTATCGTAAGTTCTACAAAGCAGACAAGTTTGACTTTGCAGAGTGGAAACGTAGCAGAGAAGCACCATACTGGTGGGAATTATTATAACAACTAGAATAAAGGAGATTGATTTTTGGAAATTATAAAAGGTATAATAATTTTATTAAATGTTTTACTTTCATAGGAGCAACCAATGAAGATAAGAAATGAAGAAAGGTTTATTCAAACCAATGGTCTTAAGAGCACCAATGCTTTTCAGATTAATACATCATCACATATGTTCAGAGTTTTAAGTGATGGTCTGTACTCTGACAAGGTTACTGCTGTTATCAGAGAGTTAACCTGTAATGCCAGAGATGCACACACAGCCGCAGGTAAGGAGCATGTTCCCTACAGAGTACATCTACCTACTGTTATCGAACCATATTTTGAAGTGTTTGACCAAGGGATAGGTCTATCTTTTGATGACATCATGTCTTTGTATACTACATATGGTGAGTCATTAAAGAATAATACTAATGATATGATAGGTGGCCTTGGTCTTGGTAGTAAGGCAGGGTTTGCCTATGCTGACCAGTATCAGGTAGAGGGTAGGTGGCATGGTAAATCTCATCTGTTTAGTTGTTATGTGGATGAGGCAGGTGAGCCACAGATAGCACACATATCCACACTTGATACACCTAATCGCCCTAATGGATTACAAGTTACTATTCCTGTAAATGTTCATGATGTTGGTGAGTTTCAACGTAAGGCTAATGCTTTGTTTGAACATTATAATCCACGCCCTGAGTGTAATGTTAGTTTAGAATTTGATGATGATAGAGAAGTAGTGATTGGTTCAGATGATTGGAAAATTTACAAATCATCATACTCATCAAAGGTTAATGCTATTCAAGGACAGATAAAGTATCCTATTGATAGAGGTAATCTAACTTCATGTATGGATGATGAACTTTTAGAGTTTCTAAAAAATGTTAATATGAATATTTGGTTTGACATAGGAGAGTTAGAAGTGGCTGCGAATAGAGAAGCACTCTCGTACTCTGACTTTACTATTACTAACATCAGGAATAAACTCTTAAAGATTAAGAAAGATATGATAAAATATGCTAGTAAAAGTATACTAGATTGTAATTCATTATGGGAAGCATCTATCAAAGCTAATAGTATGTATGATGGTTTCCATTATGGAAATAGTAAAATTATTACTCAAATTATACAGGGATTAGAATATAAAAACAAACCTCTTCATGATATATCTATTTCTATGAATGGATCTGATCTATCATCTATATCCTTTAATGGTAAAATTAAATATATACATGAAGAATCATGTCAAAACAAAAGGTTTAACTTCAAAGAATTAGATAACTATCATTCATGGAGAGTAAATAGATTTTTTAAATATATATTCTATTATGTTGATACTAATAAGAAGAGATTTAAAGTACCGTCCACTATAAAAATGCACTACGATGATAAATATAATGGTACTTCTAGTTATATAGTGCTTGTAGAATCTTCTCAGAGCGATTTTAAAGCACTATTAAACTACCTTGGTAACCCACCCTACCACGATGTATCTACTTTGCCTGTACCAGCCTCTGAGAAGAGGGATACAACTGCACCTAGTATAGTTAAACTAAAAAAGTTTAGAGATTCTAGTTACGATATGTTCTATCAAGACATAGAACATGACATAAAAGATGGTGGTGTGTATGTTAAGATACTTAGAGGGTGGCCTTCAGAGATGGATGATAATGATTGTAGAAACAAAATAAGATTATTAAAAGAGTTAGGAGACACGACACCTATCTATGGTATTCCGGGAACGTATCATAGTAGACTTGACAAGAACATAAAAGTATGGAAGTCGCTTGATGAACATTACGAAAAAGTTTATAAGAAACATTTAGCAAAGTTAGGTGACAGAAAACACATAGATAAATACTTAATGTTATCAACTGTTTACAAGGACATGGATACAAGAATAAAAAACTTCTTGACAATGTTTGAAAAAGATAAGACTATAAAGTTTAGATATAACATACTTAATAGTCTTATTAAAGATTATAAATTATATAATCAATTAGATAATAAATATAATAATAAGAGTATACTAAAAAGTCTGGTTGTAAAAGATACAAAGTATACCGATACAGTCTCTGAAGAACTTCGTAAGGTATGGGATAAACATCCTATAGTTTCAGAGAGTTTATGGACGGTAGGGTATCGCCCTATCTCGCCTGAAAAACTTCAGGCAATGAAGCCTGATGTTGAATTAATACTAGAAAAATGGAGTAACTAACTATGCAATATATTTTAACTAAGACTACGTTTACTGGTGTGACAAAAGATAATCGCACTATTACAATGAGTAATGATAATCCTAATTGGGATGATCTTTATGAATCTATTCTTGATAAAGATTGGGATGAAGTAGAAGAACTATGTAGCTTATCTCTTACTGTAGAACGTTATGGTAAAGGTAAAGTTGCTGTCGTTAATGGTGTTGTTCAATATAAAGGTGAGGACGTACACAATACATTGACTCTTCGTATACTTGAAATGATGAGGGAAGGATTTGATATTGATCCTATGTGTTCTTTCCTTGAGAACATGATGGAGAATCCTTCTCGCAGAAGCATCAGAGATTTGTATAGGTTTATGGAACACAACTCTTTACCCATCACAGAAGATGGATGCTTCCTTGCATACAAGAAAGTAAATTCAAACTTTACTGATGTGTATACAGGTAGGAATGATAATTCAGTAGGCTCTATTGTGCAGATGGATCGCAGAGATGTTGAGGATGATCCTGATACAACCTGCTCATCCGGTTTACATTTCTGTTCAATAGAATATCTGTCTCAATTTGGTGGAGATAAAATTATTATTCTTAAAATAAATCCTGCTGATGTTGTTAGTATACCTACTGATTATAACAATGCCAAAGGAAGGTGTTGCTATTACAAAGTAGTTGGTGTACATAACGATGGATACAATGATACACTATCTAACACAGTAGTTAACATAGACTTTTAATAAGAGAGGATTTGAAATAATGTTTATTGAAAAGTTAAATGTTAAAATTTTTGATGATTATAAGATCAAAGGTAAAAAACCGAAGTCTGATCTCATTGGTGAATTTACTACTGACGAAAGTATGGGGGCAGATAGTGATAATCTTGAACCCTTTATCGAAGGGATCATAAGTCTTTATGAATATGATCCTGTTCGAGTAGTCGTGTCTTATGAGACTACTAACTCTTAAAAAGAAAGAGGTATTTATGCGTAAAATACTTTTAATTATACATAGGTATGTCGGTAAGTTAGACAACTATCTATGGACTAAGCTCTGGGCTAGGAGAAACTAATGAGATGTAAAGCCTGTGATAATCAATTAGGTAGTCATTCTATTAAATGGAACAGTCTTATTAAAGATTGGGAAGTTTGTCATGACTGCCTTGTTATTGTCAGAGAAGTTTTAGAAACTCATAATATTATTGACAGAGCTAAGAAATTTGGAATAGGAGAAGGAGATGAGTAATTCAAATCTTATAAAAGCTCACCTTCCCTGTCCAATGTGTGACAGTAGTGATGCCTATGCTATCTATGATGATGGGCATGGCTACTGTCATAGCTGTGAAGGTTGGAATAATCACAGTAATGATACTAATATTAAAGTTAAGGAGCAAAAGAATATGACCTTATCTAAAGGTAAGTACTTGGCTATTCCAGATAGGAATATTAGTCAGGATACTGCATTATTTTATGGAGTAAGTAGTGATGAAAATAAACACATCTACCCATACTCAGATCAGTCAGGTCAATGGGTATCCAATAAGATCAGAAGATTACCGAAACAATTTAGCTTTGAAGGAGAGTCAAAAGGCTTACAGTTATTCGGGCAAGTTAAGTTCAACAGGGGAGGCAAGTACGTCACAGTCACAGAAGGAGAACTTGATGCACTCTCAGCATATGAACTCTTGGGTTCTAAATTTCCTGTTGTTAGTGTTCGGTCATCCTCCTCTGCGTACAAAGACTGCAAAGAAAACTTTGAATGGCTCGATTCGTTTCAACATATTGTGTTAGCTTTTGATGCAGACAAGGCAGGGCAAGAAGCATCTAAACAGATAGCTGATTTGTTTGGCTTTAAAGTTAAGACCATGAAGATGGACAAGCATTTAAAGGATGCTAGTAACTATCTTAAGAATAAAAAGTTTAAAGATTTTAGTCAGCATTGGTGGAGTGCAGAAGAACACAAACCTGATGGTGTTGTATCAGGCAAGGATATGTGGGATATAATTTCTGTCAAAGAAGATATAGAAACCACACCCTTTCCTTGGGATAATCTTAACAACCTTGTGTATGGTATGCGTATGGGTGAGTTAATTACTCTGACTGCTGGTAGTGGTATGGGTAAAACTCAAGTGCTAAGAGAGATAGAGCATCATCTGTTAAGCACTACCAAGCATAACATAGGTTGTATCTTTCTTGAAGAAACATTAAAAGCATCTGGTATTGGCTTGGTTAGTATTGAAGCTAACCTACCATTACATCTACCTGATGTAGAGATAGATGATAAAGAGTTTAAAGTGTGTAGTGATAACACTCTTGGCACTAACAGAGTTCATTACTACGATCCTAGCAAAGGTTTTAATAATATAGATAACCTTCTTGCCAAGATAAAATACTTTGCCAAAGCTCTTGATTGTAAGTTTATTTTGTTTGACCATATATCCTTGGTAGTATCAGATCAGTCTCAAGGTGATGAGCGTAAGGCACTAGATGAGATAGCTACTAAGCTAAGTAATTTGACAAAGGCTTTAGGTATTTGTATAATTATGGTATCTCATGCTAAGAGACAGACAACTAAATCTCATGAAGAAGGTGGTACAACATCACTCTCTGACTTACGAGGGACTGCTGCGATAGGTCAGCTTAGTAGTACTGTCATTGGATTAGAGCGTAATGGTCAGGCTGAAGATGTACTGGAACGTAACACCACAACAGTAAGAGTACTGAAGTGTAGGTTTACAGGTTTAACTGGACCATCAAGTTTGTTAAGATACAACAGAGCCACAGGTAGAATGACAGAGTTAACATTTGATCCTGACATGGAGGGCGAAGATGCTTAAGCTTATAGACAAACTGTTAGGATGGGATAATCAAACAACATCTAGGGCTATAGACTTTACACCGTTCAGGATTTACATACAATCTGATGGTAATTGGGAGATAGCCTTCCTTAAAGTAGGGACAAAACACTATCATAATGATTGGGATTTAATGTTCTTAGGTATAAGGGGTTACTTCTACGGATATAATGAGTTCGTTTTATTCTTTCTATTCCGGTCATACCGTATAGGAGATTGGTTATCCTCTTGGTTTAGTAAACCATATAATGATACAGAACACCTTGAGTGTCCATCATACCCTAACTGTGATGAGTCTCCTCTTGGTTGTTGTGTGGCTAGTGGTGAGGATGTGGAATGGTACGGACATAAGGACTGATAAGATGAAAGTAGTTCTTGATATTGAGGCTGATGGTCTTGATCCTACAAGAATATGGTGCATAGTAGCGAAAGATATTAAGACTAACAAGGTATATACTTTTGAACCAGATACTATCTCAAATTTTAAAGACTTCTCTACAAACATTAGTCTATATATTGGGCATAATCTTATTGGTTATGATCTTCCTGCTATTCGTAAGCTACTTAATATTAATGTTCCCCTTGATAGGATTGTGGATACTCTTGTTGTCAGTAGACTCTTGGATTCTCAAAGAGAAAAACACAGTCTTCAATACTGGGGAGAACAACTTGGACATGAAAAGGTAGAGCATGATGATTGGGATGTATATTCAGTTGAGATGCTACATAGGTGTACTGAAGATGTACATCTTAACCATAAAATATATGAGGCTTTATTACAAGAAGCTAAGATTAAACAGACTCCGAAGTCTGTGTTCAGATCTGAGCATTACATTGCTCAAATGGTTGAAGAGATGCGTATTGAGGGTATACTGCTTGATGAGCAGAAAGCCCAGATATTACTCACCACCCTCAAACAAAGAAAAAAGGAATTAGATGATGAACTTCTACGAACTTTCATATCGCTTCCAGTATTTAAACGAGAAGTACATCCAAAACTTACAAAGGCAGGTAAGTATTCTAGGGTGGGTCTTAAAGGCTTTAATAGTTCTGACATTGGTGGTAGTTTTTCTGCTATTACATGGCCTGATCCTAACCTAAACAGCCAACAGTTTATTATTAAACATCTTGTCAATGCAGGATGGAAACCTACTGTCTTTACAGATAAAGGTAATCCAAGACTTACTGAGTGGGTGCTTGAAGAAGCTGCTAAGAAGTTTCCTAAAGCAAAGCTGGTGATGGAGTGGGACTTAGTAGACAGACGTATTACTATGGTTGAATCATGGATAGATGCATCAGATAATGATTGTAGGATACATGGTTCTGTTAATACTATTGGTGCTAAGACACACAGGATGTCTCATTGGGGACCAAATCTGGCACAGGTTCCAGCATCAGATAAACCTTATGGTAAAGATTGCAGAGAATTATTTACTGTACCTGATGGTTACAGAATGGTAGGGACTGATGCCTCTGGTATACAACTAAGAGTTCTTGCACACTACACAGGGGACAAGGATTATATTGCTGAGGTTGTAGATGGTGACATACATACAGCTAATCAGAAAGCTGGTGGGTTTAAGACAAGAGACATAGCCAAGACTTTTATCTATGCATGGTTGCTAGGTGCTGGTGCTCCTAAGATAGGAGAGATCATGGGTGGTACAGCCAAAGAGGGAGCTAATGCTCGTAAGTTATTTCTGGAAAACACACCTGCTTTAAAGAGAGCCAAGTATAAGTACGAACGTCTGGCTGAACGTGGATATATTATAGGTTTAGATAAGAGATGGATACCAATAGCAGAACCTTACTTTACTTTGTCAGTTTTATTACAAAGTGGTGAAGTTATTCTTATGAAAAAAGCTGCTGAGTTGTGGTCTGAAAGAGCTAGTCATTTAGATTGGCGTATGGTAGCATGGGTACATGATGAATGGCAGACTGAAGTTAGAGAAGATCATGCTGAAGAACTAGGAAAAATTCAAGTACAATCTATCAGAGATGCTGGCCCTCTGTTAAATTTTCTTTGTCCTCTTGACGGAGAATATAAGATTGGTTATAATTGGTCAGAAACACATTAAAGGAGTGAGATAAAATACTATGGATAAAATAAGTGTACTACGTGGAGAGGCTTATTGGGCTAATGTACGTAAACCTAATGATCTAAGTGGTAAGTTACAAATGGATCTTGGTAATATGGATAAGCCTTCTTTAAAATTATTAAAGGAAGCTGGTGTTCCCCTTAAAAATAAGGGAGATGAGAAGGGAGATTTTATAACATTAAAAGGATCTCCTGAGTATCCTCCTAAGATTACCGATTCTAAGTGTAATGTACTACCTGAGCCTGTTACTATTGGTAATGGTAGTAAAGTAAAAGTTCCTCTTAATACTTATGAGTGGAATTTTAAAGGTAAAAAAGGTGTTAGTGTAGGTCTTAACTCTATCATGGTTCTTAAGATGGTTGAGTATAAGACAGATCAAATGGCATCTGAAGATGGTTATGTGTCTACTGCTCAACAAGACATGGGACAAGTAGATTTACCAGAGGAAGACGATCCTTTTTAAGATTGCTCCGACACCTTGGCATGTGTATAAACTGCCTCTTTTTTATTTTAAACTGGAGATTTAAAAATGTACAGTCTAATTGATGGGGATGTACTTGTTTACTCATGTGGCTTTGCATCACAAAAAAATCAATACAATATTAATAACAATTCTTTTGAGTACAAAAAAGATGCTAATAAATATTGTGTATCTCATAATATAGATAAAAGTCTTATAGATAAAAAGATTATAGCTGAACCAGTAAGTCATGCATTACATAATGTTAAACAGTCTTTATTAGAAATAAGTAAAGCTTGTGATAGTCATGATGGTACAATTTATTTAACTGGTGAAGGAAACTTTAGACATGATGTGGCTACTACAGCAGTATATAAAGGTAACAGAGATCCTTCACATAAACCTGTACACTACAGAGCAATTATAGATTACCTAATAAAAGAATGGGAAGCTGAGTTAGTAGAAGGCATAGAAGCTGATGATGCTATAGGTATTACTCAATGTCGTATAAACAAAACTAAAAACTTATCTAAAAAAGATACTCCTATCATATGTACTATAGATAAAGACCTTGATATGATTCCGGGTTGGCACTACAACTTTCGTAAACAACAAAAGTACTTCACTACTGTTGAACAATCTGATTATTATTTTTATAAACAGATGTTGACAGGAGATCGTGTTGATAATATAATAGGAATTTACGGTATTGGTGATAAGAAAGCAGAAAAACTTTTACTTGGTAAATCGAATGAAGAGATGGAAGAAATCATTCTTGAAAAATATCGTAAAGAATTTAAAGATAATTATATAAAAAGATATTGGGAAAATAAACAACTTCTTTGGATATTAAGGGAGCCTTTTAACGATGTCTGAAGAAAAAAGTATGTTTATGCTTAATTATATTTTTAATATAGAGTCTTCAAAAAAAGGAGCAGACTTAGTAACTGAAGCCCATGAAGCATGGGAACAATTTTTATTCTTTTGTAATGAAAGAACAAATGAAACTCAAATCCATTAAACATCATTGGATAGGACTTAAACCAAATCCAAAAAAATACTTTGGTTTTGTGTACTTGATAACTAACCTTGTTAGTGGTAAAATGTACATAGGAAAAAAGCAATACCATGTATACAGAAAAAGAAAAATTGCAAGACAATCAGATTGGCACTACTACGAGTCAAGCAGTAAGTATGTTAAAGAAGATATTAAAACATACGGAAAAAAATCCTTCGAGTTTAGAATACTTAAACATTATAAAACAAGAGGGGGACTCGTCTATGGTGAAGCTAATATACAACACAAACGTGATGTACTTGTAAAAAGAATTGATGAAGATAATAGATTGTATTACAATGCCCAAATAGCTGGCATTAAGTTTATACCAAAGGAGTACTAGTGTGATACACTTAGTAATACCAGACCCTCATGCTCATCCTGATTTTTCTAATAAAAGATTTGAGTACTTAGGAAAATTAATAGTTGATTTAAAACCAGATAAAGTTATTTGTCTAGGTGACTTTGCAGATTTACCTAGCCTTTGTTCTTATGATAAAGGAACTGCTGGCTTTGAGGGTAGAAGATATAAAGATGATGTAGCATCTGCAATAGATGCACAAGAAAAAATGTTATTCGCTATTAGAAAAGCCAAAAAACGTAAACCTAAAATGTATATGTTAGAAGGTAATCATGAGTATCGTATCAACAGAGCTATCTCTACTGACGCAGCTAAGCTTGATGGTATCATTAGTCTTGATGATTTACGTTATAAAAAATTTGGGTGGGAGTTTGTTCCATACAGAGGATCAACCCCCGGAATCAAAGTTATTGATGGTATTGCTTATGCTCACTATCATACTAGTGGTGTTATGGGTAGGGCTATAAGTGGAGAGCATCCAGCTTATTCATTGTTAACTAAACAATATCAATCTTGTACATCTGGTCATCTTCATACTCTTGATTACGCCACACGTACCAAAGCAGATGGTAAACGTATTCAAGGGTTAATGGCTGGAGTGTTTAGCGATTACTTTGCAGACTTTGCAGGAGAAGCTAATGATCTATGGTGGAGAGGTGTTATTGTTAAACGTAATGTTGTTGATGGTAACTATGATCCTGAGTTTATTTCTATGGAAAGAATAAAACAGGAGTACAAGTAATGCTTCATGGTTTAATTATAACTGATGAGGAGTTACTTGATCGTATATGTGAACAATATGATAGACATGATATTGTAGAGATGCTAAGTTTAGATGCTTACACTATACTTACTATGTTTTGGGACAAAGTACAAGATCAACCAGATATATTTTCTGATGTATTAACAAAGTTAGATTACGAAAGAGATAGTTATAATGACGAGTGGACATAGCATTGAGGATAATAGAGATTGGGATTACTTTGAATTAGATAAAGAAAAAGAAAAAGATTACCCAATTAATCCATTAAAAGAATCTAAGATTACTGAAGATGAAATTAAAAAACGTAAAGCTATATTTTATGATTATAATAAAATCTGGAATTGGAAAAAAGAACAGCTAACAAGGAGCAAATAAAATTGGAACAAGGGCCAACACTAGAAATAAGTAAACAAGTACATCAAGAAAAATACAGAGGACCTAATGAATCTTTCTATGATGCAATGGTTAGATTAGCAGGGACATTAAATGATGGTGAAGAACATAGGCATAAACTTAAAGACATTTTTCTTAACCAAAGGTACTTACCTGCAGGGCGTGTTCAATCAGCTATTGGTAGCCCTCGTAAAACTACAGCATTTAATTGTTTTGTTTCCCAAACTATTGAAGACTCAACTGAAGGTATTATGGATGGGGCTACAAACGCATTTAAAACAATGCGTAAAGGCGGTGGGATTGGCTATGACTTTAGCACTCTTCGCTATAGAGGAGCACCTATCCAAACCTTGGGGTCTAAGGCTAGTGGGGCTGTTAGCTTTATGGATATTTATGATTCTGTTTGTAATACTGTATCCTCTGCTGGCAACAGGCGTGGTGCTCAGATGGGTGTACTTAGAGTTGATCATCCCGACATTGAAGAGTTCATCAGAGCAAAACAAAATGACAAAAGACTAAAGAACTTTAATATATCCGTTGCTATTACTGATCAGTTTATGGATGCATTAGCTATGGATGAAGCTTTTGATTTAATATGGGATGGTCAGGTAGTAGATACTATTGATCCTTCTGCATTGTGGGATGAGATTATGAGAGCCACATGGGATTGGGCAGAACCCGGAGTCTTATTTATTGATACAATTAATGAGTACAATAATCTAAGATACTGTGAGACTATATCAGCAACTAACCCATGCGGTGAACAACCTCTACCTCCTTATGGTGCTTGTCTTCTTGGTAGTTTTAATCTTGTTAAGTATATTTTAGATAGAGATATTGTAAATGGAGAAGTAGAGGAAAGAAGGTTTGATTGGAATCAATTTAAACAAGATATTCCTCATGTTGTACGTGCTATGGACAATGTTATTGATCGTACAATCTATCCATTAGATGAGCATGAACATGAAGCTAAACAGAAGAGGCGTGTGGGTATGGGTATCACAGGCTTTGCTAATGCTAGTGAGATACTAGGATTAGAGTATGGCTCTGAAGAAAGTCTTACATTTCTTGATGGTGTTCTGTCTGTTCTTAAGAATACAGCGTACATGTATAGCTCTGAACTTGCACTAGAGAAAGGTCCTTTTCCTTTATTTAAATCTGAAGCTTATTATAATGCTCCTTTTATAAAAGGTCTGGATAGTGATGTTAGAAATACTATAGGTAAACATGGCTTAAGAAACTCACACTTAATTTCTATAGCTCCTGCTGGTACTATTAGTTTAACTGCTGATAATGTAAGTAGTGGTATTGAACCTGTGTTTGCTTTGGAAACACAAAGAACTATTCAAACAGAAGAAGGTACTAAGATTGTTCAAGTACCTGACTATGCTTATTATTATTATAATGTCAGAGGTAAAGTATCTGAAAAGGTAAAGATGGATGAGCATCTTGAAGTACTTGCTATAGCTCAGAAGCACGTAGACTCTGCTGTGTCTAAGACATGTAACGTTGGAGATGATGTGACATGGGAACAGTTTAAAAATCTATACTTTGAAGCATGGAAAAAAGGATGTAAAGGTATTACAACCTTTAGAGCTTCTGGTAAAAGATTTGGTATACTAAATAAAGTTGAAGAAGAAGAAGGTACTGCTTGTGTGTATGACCCAGATACAGGAGATAGAAGCTGTGGTTAAATTAAATATAATAAAAGAAGCTCTGCTTAAAAAATTAGAAGGAGATATAGAAGTTGCTGAAACAGATCTAAGAATATTTTTAACTAAACCTATTGGTGTTGCAGAGCATATAGATTATGTAGCTACAGCAGAAAAGAAATTAGAAGTTCTTTCTAATGCAAGAGATAAACATAGTACTCTTAAGTGGGTACACGTAAGTGAGTTAGAAAAAAATGAATAAGATAGTAATATTTATTACAATGTTTTTTAGTGATCCTACAGTTGCTCCTAATTCAGTAGTTATAAACACATTTAACAATGAACCTTTATTCTTTAATAATGTTGATGAATGTAGACTTTGGGTAGAAAATGATTTAGAAAATTTAAAAGATTTTGCTCTGACATTATATCCAAATGCAATTGCAGTAAAACAAATTCATTGTGTTGAAAAAGGAACTTTAAGGAATGAAGTATGAAACTTTTGAAAAACTTAGAGAAGAAAATATTAAATCATTAAATGAAAATGATATGGTTAATAATCCTACTCATTACAATCACAACAAACATGGAGTCGAATGTATAGAGGCTATACAGGCCAGCATGTCTGATGAAGAGTTTAGAGGATACCTTAAAGGTAACACTATAAAATATCTATGGCGTTATGGTTATAAAGGTAAACCTGAACAAGACCTACTCAAAGCTCAATGGTATTTAAATAAACTACTAGATACCTTTTGATGTTAACCATTCTTTAATGACACTAGTAGGAATCATATGAACAGAATCAATACATGGATCATCATCTTTAAATAAAACAATTGATCTATCAAAGTAAGGATGCACATATATTATAACATACTTAGGATTTCTATCAGTTATAGGTGGTTCATTGTTAAAGTAACTTAAAAATATAACTCTTTGAGTTTCTTTAAGAGGTATAAGTTCTTCTACTTGAAGTTTTTCTTTCCAGTAACTTACTTTAAATTCAGACTTACATTGAACTTTTTTAATTTGAGTAGTTTGACAAGAACTTAATACTATTGTAAAAAATATTATTGATAAAAATATTTTTAAAGAAGTTGTCATTGCTTCTTAGCCTTAATAACATCTATAACTTTCTTAACACCAAATGAGGCAGCTACAACAACACTAAGTAGATACCAGTACTCATCAGGTACGTCTTCATCGAGCACTTTAAATGCTTGTTTGAATCTTATAATCATTTCATCTGCTTCAAAGACAACAGCCAAGAACATAGATACAAAGGGCAGAGTTAATATAATTGTAAGGTACTCATCCTTCCAAGAGTTATCACTATTACGAGCCTGTATCTCATCCCAGTTACCATCCTGTTTGATCTGAGTTATCTTACGATCATGTATGGCTTTCTTTTCTTCAGCTTTATTATTTAGATAGGTCTTGCCAATACCTAAAACACCATTGACAATAGGACCTAATAAAGGTAGCATTATAATCTCCTATTTTTT
>TARA_R100000742_G_C4279652_1_pt1 | contig 15574 bp, 22 predicted proteins | sample TARA_R100000742 | Tara Oceans TARA_R100000742 (sample SAMEA2623309) | marine metagenome | biome: marine biome (ENVO:00000447); feature: deep chlorophyll maximum layer (ENVO:xxxxxxxx); material: "saline water (ENVO:00002010), including plankton (ENVO:xxxxxxxx)" | depth 40 m | reverse complement strand
TTTATTGATTTTAAATGTTAATAATTAATCTTTGATTCTTAATCCAAATTGTGCATTGAACCATTCCAGACAATCTTTGGCCTTGTTAGTGTTAAACTTGAAGACTTTCTTCATTGTCCTGATAGCATACCTGTTAAACTCAGTACGCTGTTCAGTTGTCATAGTCCAATTGAAATACCACTTGTCATCATCAAGTGTATCAACCAATCGTTTACCAACTATATCTAGTTGATACTCAATAAGATGCCTAGTGATATTACTTCTATTTACTTTAGCTCTCTTCTTCATGCAAATAAATTTAATTGATTAGGTGAGACTTTTGTTTTAACTCTTTTCCCTCCGCTTCTTATTTTATTTATTATCTTCTCTGCTCTATGTATATAGTATGTATAGTTTATATTATCTAGTTGACTTGCGTCTGGTAGATAGTTACAAACCGTACACACCCAATCACCTGCTTCTGCCTGTGATCTCTTAACAGCCTTACTTGTTGACTCTTCTTTCCTAACCTTGAATATCTTCTCACCGGTTTTAGATACATAGTATCTAATAAGTTTATTATATTGAGTTGTTTCAGATGTAGTTCTGTGTATGCCTTCAAAGAAGAAGTCTTTAGAAGCTTTCTTCCTGATGCAAAAGTCAAACAAGTTAGTGTGCTTTGTTATTGTTTCCCTTACTGGGATACCATTTACATAGTATTGCTCAAGAGCCAGAGGAACTATCCTTGCAGATTTGTTCTTATGCAGTTCAAAGTCTGTTAGGAAGTCCCCCTTTTTCTTGATATAGCCATCAGGTGTGACAGCTATGTAATCATTAACCGTGGAGAATATGATCTTTTCATAATCTGTACGCTCCAGGATGTATTGTGTTGTTTCCTCCCATTGCTTATTAATCTCATGCATCTTAGGTATCAAATCCTTCTTGATTCTTATTGTAACACCGTCTGTATTTGCAGAGATCACCTTAATGCCATTCATCTCATATTGTTCAATAAGCATCATTAAGCTAAGCTCACCTGTTATGCAGGTGAACATAGTTAACTGCCTATCATAGATCCATGAAAGCATGTCCGATGATTTCCCATAGACAGAGTTTACCGCAAGCTTCAGTGCACCGATAATACCCATAGTCTTAGCATCCTTCACCCCACTTTGTTTTAGCTTTAATCTTTTCTCGTACATCTCTCGATATCCGTGTAAGAATTGCCTCCCCAAGTGTGCAGGATACTTTGCATTATTAATAATAATAGCAGGATAGTAACTAGCTACATCCCAGTCAATGATTTCGAACTCTTCGTTAGCCTCAAAGACAGATGGTTTATTCTCGGTATGCAAGCCACCTCTCATAAAAGAGTAGACTTGTCCGTAGAAATCTATGTGTTCTTTAAAGTCATCTTGGAGTCCAAGTGTTAGTCCTTTGATATTCTTGAGGAACTGTTGCAGTTGTTCAGTTTCAAACTTAACATAGTGTGCAATACAGTTCTTGAGAGCTATACTCTTCCTGAAGAAACCTTTACGAGGTAGTTCTTTAATGTCAATATTCTTTTCATGACAATAATACTTCTTAATGATCTCATCACCTATCTTACTATCTGAATAGTTCAAACACGGTAAGCCAAACTCTTCTTGTATGTCAAGTCTCAGCTGTATTTGGTTATTCCCTTTGTATAATGGGTGTTCAGTATCTCCTATAGTGACCTTGTAGAACTCATAGGTTGCATCAACATCATTAAAACAGTACTGTAAGGTCTGAAATACTTCATCCTTAGTCATACCAGTCTTTGTGTGATGTATAGGCATCTCTTCGATGTTCTCAAGATCCATCTCAAACTCTAGTCTCTTCAAACTAACACGCCTGTTCTTGTTATCATAATGATGTACTTTAAACAGGTCTAGCTGCTGTAATGACAGTTCCCACTCACGATACTCCGGAAACACATCATAGTTTGCATCATGTATTACATCAGCAGCTTTTAGTGCAATCTTAGCACAGATCTCTAGTCCAGTTAAGTCATGCCAGTGTTCGTAGTTTCTGAGTATCCATTCTACTACCTGAGCATCGAAACGTAAGTTATTATAGCCTACCCAATGAGCATCCTTATGCATATCTGTGTACTTCACGAAAGCATCTAATTGATTCTGCCATTTACTGACAGTAAAGCTCTTAGGTGTCTTCCCTGGTTCCATGCACACAACTATGAAACACTCCTGCATAGTTTCTATATCATATATAATTACGTTCTCAATCATCTTTAACTTTTTTATAATCTAAATAATCTAAATAAAATCCAATACCAACCACAACATGTAGACCTACACTAGTTAATATCTCGTATAGGTCATGCCATGTGTGTATAGATAAATGTATGTGGCCCACTATCCAAAAAGGTATAGCAAGCTGTTGACTAATCCATCTAATTAGAAAGGTTATGAATTTCATTATGTGTCCTTGATTGTACTACAAATTTAACAAATTTAGTTATTCTACCAAATTTTAAACCCACCACATTCACGTAGAAAAGAAATAAATCTATCTATGTGTGCCTTACCACAGCTGTGTGATGGATAATATATCTTTGGCTCCTTCTTTTTAGTCTTAGTTTCAATAGGAGCACTAAATAAATGGGCTTTGAAGTGGTCATCTTCTAGTTCTATGTCAGTACTAATCATTATCCCGGTGAAGGTAACTTTACCATACGGTAGTTCTTTGTCTAAGATATCTTGGATGGATTCAGGTACTAACATACCACTACCATCTCTCCAGGATCCCATGTTAACATAGAGCTCATCAGTTTCGTCTTCAAAACTACCATCAGCTTCCATTAACTGTTCTAAAGCTTCTACTAATGCATTACACTCTTCTTGCGTCTCTAGTCCTTTACCATCATTAGAGCCCCAGTATTTGAAGTCTATGTCTAGGTCTGAATTCTGTGCTGCTATTTCGCATAGCATTACTATTGGTCTCCATCCCCACCAATTACTCCTGAAATAGTAACCAGGATTATTGTCTTCAAACTCCTCTACAAGTTTAAAGAATTCATCTTTAGCTTGCTCTGAGTGTTCTTTTGACCAGTCTATCTCGGGTTTTATACCAACCCATTCTTGTTTTCTACCGTATATATCTACTCCCATAATTATTTGATTTTTTTATATGCTAATTGCATTCGTTTTTCATCGTATATGTATTTATTATTGATTTTAAGCATCCATTTCTGAAAGGCTTGTCTTCTTTTTACTCTTTCTGATAATCCCATATCTATCTTTTTAAATCCACATCGTTCATCCACTCAAAGTCAGGCTCTGCAAGGTTATCATGAGCTTGTTTTAGTCGCTCTTCTGATGTTATCTTGCGTGCTCTTACCACTTTAGGTCTTTGAACTTGTATTGTTAATGTTTGCTTGTTGCAGTAGAAGCATGTATCTTCCACTTCGTTACTAGTGTAATTAGCCTCACAGCTAGAACAATAGTAATCGTAAAATAATTCTTCACTCATAATTGTTTGTTTACTCAGCTTCACCATCATCTTCATCAGGTGATAAGCCTCTCAATACAACCAAATCGTCCACATATATGGGTTGTATGAAATTATTGTTTAGTTCTTCCTCGTCTACCAGGATCTCACATAGACCATCAAAGTCTTTCATGATAATGTTCATCTCTTTGTAAGTGAACTTCTGGTATTCATCTTCATGACGTGGGTGATCAAAATAGCCTATCTCTGTAGGACCAGCTATTTGTCTTCCATCATCATCAAGTATGTAAGGGTGGACTGGATATCCAAAGGATTCAGGTATCATAACCCCTCTTTCGAATAGGTCAACTGATGTAGAACCAAGTGGAAATACATCCACCTGTTCTTTGTCTGTTCCTGGAAAATGCACATTCATAAATAGTGTGCTTGCTTTTAGTTCTTCTGCTTCATAGTGATGGAAAGCTAGTTCTACTGCTATCCACACTGGTATTTGTTCTGCCATGTTATTTGTATTTTAAGGTTAAGCCATTTAGATTAAACTCTGTCCCACAATAATTACACTCACCTTCTTTGCGTGAGTAATTCATTACAACTCTGCCTTTGAAACATTCGGGACAAAGAATCATGGGCTCTTTGTTGCTTGTCATTTCATCTGGGTAATTCATTTTGCCTGTTTTAGTTGTTAAACACTATAATAACACGGGCTTCAAACCGTATGGTCTAACATAAGAGTGTCAATAATGGGCTTACCGATTAGTGCCATTATCATCCACTCAAATGGTTTTAAGTTATTATAGATTAAAGTTAATATTTAAGCAGTTTGTCTACTTGCTCAGGTATACGCTGTTGCCAATGTTACTTGACTATATATACAGCCTTTCTAGTATTGTTTAGATTAAGAGTAAGTGGAGGTTGGGACTCGGTAACCCTGCACGCTTCTTTTCCACGCTTGACCTCCACCACTCATTGATTAAACTACCAATCAATTATCCTCAAGTACTTCTACTGCCTGTTGTTCTATTTCTTCTATTTGTTGGTAGTCTAATAGATCTGTGATGTCTGTATCTTCCACAAGTATCTTGTGTGATTCAAACTCAGCTGGTGAACCTGGATAATCATATGTCTGTGCTTCACGTGGTGTGAAGTATCCTTCTAGTTCTAAGTATATGCCTCGGTATTTAACTGATACAACTGTGTCATTCTTTCTCATTTTCTATGTATATTATTACGTTATCCCACTTGCCACCACGCATAGATTCATTCACTAAGAAATCTATTCTATGCTTCCATCGCTTGTTCATTCTGTCTTGTACTGTCCAATAGCCATTCATTGGGCCTGCATTCTCCACACATACTCTTGTCCCGAATGTATAACCCAAAGCTTCAAGATCTCTAGACACTGCTATCCATCTATGTCCACCAGGATTATCTTTATCAATAACTCTGTTGGATGCTGTAATGAATGGTGTGCTATCTGTCTGTGCTGGTACTGCATGATATATCGTTGCTGTCACTGACACTTTTGACGCTATTATTATTAGTAGTAGTTTTATTGTATTCATTTCTCGATTTTTTTAGTAGCTTGAGTATCTCCAAGCCTTCGTTTAACCAATGTTTCATAATGTTATGTATTAAAAAATTGACACTCGTTGGTTATCTTACAGCCTGATGTCCATTTAGTTTAAAGGCAAACTGTGTCAATATGTTATATAAAAGGGCCTTCCACCTGCTCTCCTGCAGCGTTGAGGTAAGGATCGTAGCAACTTATTGCCTATCCTTCTTGTTATCTAGAATCCACGATTGTTAGTCCAGCCCTTATTGTCATTCTATATCAGCATGGTAAATCAATTTCACCTTGTGGCCATCCAATATCATCTTCATCATCATAATAGTCATCATCATCGTCATCATTCTTATCTTTAGGAAGAAAGTAATATACTATACATACGATAACTATGGTTGCTATGATTCGTTCTATATTCATAATCAATAGCCTAATGTTTCTAATTCATCAGAGTCTGCTTCAACCGTGTACTCTGAGTTCTGTATACTGCACATAAAGAACATACCAACAGCCAATGCTGCTAGTCTGAACTTATAAAATGCTGTAGGTAGTAGTTTAATCTTGCGTTTCATAATATTATTATTTATCTTATTAGTATAAAGAGGAAAGTTACTATCAAACCTATAATAGAGATAGTAACACAGATCATACTAGATGCATACTGTGCTTCTGACCTTCCTTGTCTGTATTTGTAGTCTTGCTCTGTCATAATGCTATATATATTTATTTAGGTGTACTAAAATATAAAGTGGGAAAAAGTGGTAAATAGTGCATACTGTCTACACTACTGTTTTCGTTTACACGTAAAACATGTAGTAAAACAGCTTATTTGTAGGTATTTGCTTGTTATAGTCCTTTTATAAGGCCCAACCCTATCTTTCCCACCCTATATATAGTAAGATGAGAGCGGGATTGCTCCCACTCAAACTTACTTAACTAACACTATTAGAATGCTACTAACTCATCAACCTTAAATTCAGGTGCTTCGTAAGTGGTAGCTTCTTCGGGTGCTTTGAACTCCATTAGCTCAGCACCACTTGGCATTCCTACTAAAGGATATTCTTCTCCCGTAGTTGGATTGATTTGGTTGTAGACTTGGAAACCAAAGAGATTACTGATTGTAATGTCCTTCTTTCTTAAGCCTTGTGATACTCTTGAAGAACAGGTGATGCCTGTTGATTGACCGTCTTCTCTCTTCAAGATGATTACTACTCTCTTGGAAGTATCGTTGAAGTTAGTAGGGATGAGGGATAGTGTCCCGTTCTCTCCACAAAGTTCTCCGACCATTCCAATTTCTTCTCTGTCTGCAGGAACAAAAGTGTTCCAATTAAGTTTACTATTCATTATAATGTGATGCTCCTAACACCTTTTTTTAATTAAATTTATGCTATTACAGGTTAGCACTTATACCTACAAAGCACGGGGGTATCCCAGACAATGCTTTTTTTTTGTGGGGTTTCAAATGGTAGGGGTCTCCTTCAGTACACACACGATGGGGGGGGTGGTTTTGAAAAAAGGGTAGTTAAAAATTTGGAACTTTGGGGTAGAATGTTATACCTTTGGTGGGTGGGTGGGATATTAAATCATAAGTATATAACTTATTTAGGTTCCTTGTAACCAGTAAAACAATGAATGTTCAGACATAATATAGCTTTTCTAAAAAGATTATTTGGTAATGTCAGATAATTTTTTTATATATTTGCATATAGTAAAGCCAATATAACTAAATAATGGAAGCACAGAAAACCAAATTAGTACAGAAACTAGCTAAAAGCTACAAGGACAAGTATGAACTTGCTCAACAGTACTATTCAATACTGTCTGCACTAAACAATCTAAAGCTCACTGAAAGAGAGATACAGTTGGTGGCATACACGTCAATCAAAGGTACCATCACTTATGCTAACGCTAGAGCAGAGTTTTGTGAGAAGTATAACACTACAACAGCTACGATCAATAACATCGTTAGCAAGCTTAAAAAGGTGGGTATATTTATCAAAGAAGATAGTAAGGTGAAGGTTAATCCGGTGATAGTATTGGACTTTGAGAAACATATTAATCTGTTTATACAACTGCAGCATGAAGAAGATAGACAAATCAGTGACAACCTTGAGGGAACACATAGTGAAGAAAATGTCGGTGGGGATGGTAGTTAGTGAGAGAGTGATTGATCAAGTGATAACACACCAGTTCAATTCTGCTGAAGATGCTACTAAAACCCAAAACAGTATAGAAATTTCCGGGTTTGGAAAATTTGTTTTTAACACAAACAAAGCCGTCAAGAAGATAAACAAACTGGAAAAAATAAAAAAAGCTTACGAGAAGCAACTAGCCGAGAATACGTTACCAACCAAGAAGTTGGATGTAATCAAGAGCAAGCTGAGTAATCTCAACCTAACTTTAAACTCTATAAAACCAAAAGTAAATGTCGCAGAATAGTCCAAAGCAAAACATAGAACAAGTTAAAGCTTGGATGAAGACATTAAAGAGTCATGTACAAAAACCTAAAAATAAACGTAGGCCAAATATACGAAGGATGGAAAAATAAGTTACTACCTGATGCCGATATGAAGGATCAGATCAACCTAGTAGCTAATCAACGAATGAGTATATGTGATGCATGTCCTAATCATTCTAAGAATCATGAAACTGTAAGGCCAGATAAACATTGTGTTAGTTGCGGATGTACTTTGTCAGCTAAAACAAAATGCTTATCTTGCAGTTGTCCTATAAACAAATGGACTGCAGTACTGAATGATGAACAACAAGACAAACTAGAAGAAGAGTTTTATGAGTAAGAAAGTCAGATTAAGAAAAGTAAATATTGTTTCATTGATAGATATGCTTAAAAAGATCTATGATGATGGAGCAGATTACATAGATATAGAGGGAGTACCTACTGATGGTGACGAGGATCTGATAAAAATTGATGTAAAACCAGAGTACTATACAACATTAGAAGAAGAAGAGGGGGCACCAGAATACATGATCACTGAACAAGACTATGAGGAAGAGTTTCCTCCTATCGATGATGATGATATAAACGATTTAATTAAATAAACCAATGTATAAAAAGAAAATCATAGCCACCCTTGACCTACTTAGGAAGAATCATCCGAAGGTGAACATAGGCAAACATATTGCCAATGCATTAGATGGTCATGATGTATGGTCTATTTCAGACAAGAAGTTCTATGAACTTATTAGTAATTACCAAACTCTCTTAGATGCTGTAGAAATTACTGATGATAACTTTGATGTAGACAAGATAATTAAGGATGGATTAACAATAGGAAAATAAAACTGCATGGCAGTAAAGAAAACTACATATATAAATGCAGAGTTAGAATGGGCTGAACAACAGTTAGTCCAATGGAAAGCTTATGTAGATGCTAATCCTCTTCCATCTTTGAAAGATAGAATAGAGTATAAGCAAACAGCAAATGGTGGATCTATACCAATGGTGGTAGCTTCTATTGAATCACAAGGTAAATTTATACAAGATACAATGAAGAACTACTTAGCTTTATTAGGTCAAGTAGATAACTTACGTGAGAAAGAAATAAAGAAAGTAGAAACCAGAGGTGGAGCAGCACTCGGTAGCATGGCTGAAGACTTTTTAAAAAGTAGAGGCTAATGGATTATCACAACCTTCAATACTCTGAATGGTTTATAAATCAGAAACGTATTCCAGATGCAGACTCTGCAGAGCACAAGGAGTTCTTTGATTTCCATAAAGAAGTATGTATGAACGGATGTACACTAGATGGTGTATATATAAATCCATTTCTATACTGGCACTTAAACTTCTGGCACACAGAAGTAGATACCATAGATGAATATGGTAGAATCAATCAAAAATATGCTAACCCACTTCTCCGTGATAATGAATGGTTAGTGACCAACGAGATAGACAGAGCACACAAAGAAAAGAAAGGCCTAGTTATACTAGGTATTAGACGTTTTGCTAAGTCAGTTATAGAAGCTAGTTATATTGGTCATGGTGCTACATTTGATGAGAACTCTCAAAATATTATTGCAGGTCTGAATGCACCAGATATAAAACTGATTACAGATAAGATTGATAAGGGACTAAACTTTTTACCTAAAGAGTGGAGATGGCAGAGGGTAGAAGATAACTGGAAGAACCAAGTAACATTAGGTATCAAAACTAAATCAGGTACAAGAATACCATTCTCACAGATCCTTATTCGTAATTTAGATGGAGGTAACAATGAAGAAGCTATTGCAGGTACGAAACCTCGTAGATTGATCATTGATGAGATAGGTAAAGGTAACTTTCTACGTGGACTACAAGCTGCAATACCAGGATTCACTACACCTTTTGGGTGGGGTTGTAGTCCTATATTGACAGGTACAGGTGGTGATATGAAAATGTTTATGGACGCAAAGTCTTTAATGTTCGATGTAGATAATTTTAATTTTCTAACATATAACAATGCTAAAGACGAAAAAAGAGTCCACGGGTTATTCATTTCTCATAAGTATAGAATGGAAGCAAAAGAAGAATCCACATTGGGTGGTTTTCTACACAAGAAAAAAACTTCCGTGCTTCACGAGATACCTATGCTAGTATCAAATGAAGAAAAAGCAACCGAGATTACTAATGATATCTTGGAGCGATTAAAAAAAGCTGGCGATAGAGTTGCATATCTCAAAGAAAAAATGTATTATCCACAAGATGTAGATGATATATTCTTAAATGAGGATACAAATATATTTGATATAGAAGCAGCTAAACGTCAGAAGTATAGAATCTCAGAACAAGAAAAGACTGGTGTACCAGTGATATTGTACGATGATGGAGAAGGTGTTAAGCATGATTTTACAGATAAAGTGCCTATCACTAATTTTCCACTAAAACAAACTGATTTAAAAGATGCACCGGTGGTTATATACGAGTTTCCTGTAGAAAACCCACCATATGGCCTATATGTTGCAGGTATTGACCCTTATAGACAAGGTAAATCAGCATATAGTTCTTCATTAGGGTCTGTATACATATATAAACGTATGCACGCTATAGCAGGAGAAAAGTATCAGGATATGTTTGTAGCAAGCTACTGTGCACGTCCAGATAAGAAAGAAACATGGGAAGAACAAGCTAGATACCTCATCAAGTACTATAATGCTAGAGCATTATGCGAGAATGACGAGATATCATTTATAGATCACATGATTAACAAAGGAGATGCCCATTATCTCGAGAAACAACCTCAATGGTTGAAAGAGATTGTACCAAATACTACAGTAAGACGTGATTATGGTATACACAGATCTTCAGAAAAGATAAGAGACTTCTTACACAGTTGTTTAAAGAAGTATACTGAAGAAGTAGTACATACAGAAAGAGATGACGAAGGAGAGATAGTATCTGAAATAAAAGGTATGTCTAAAATATTAGATCCTGTATTATTAGAGGAAATGATACAGTACAATGAGTCAGGTAACTTTGACCGTATTATTGCAGCTGAGTTAGCTATTGGATTAGCAATGAAACTAGATCCAATGATAGGTAAAGTTGGTGATAAGGAAGATGAAAGATTTTCATCATTTCGAAAACAAAATAAGAAAAACATTCTATTCACAGAGTCGAGGGGACTTTTTGGTAGAAAAAGAAATAAACTTTTTTCATAATGGCAATTATAAGATATTCAGACGATTCAACAGTTAAGTACGCATACTTAAACATCTTCCCTGATCAGTTTAAAACTGAGAAGCAAAAGCAAGATGATAATTGGGTCAAAAACACAATGGACTACTTTGCAAATCAAGCATATGCAATGTACATAAGAAACAGGGAAACCTTTACAAAAAACTATGACTTGATGAAAGGGATTCTCCGTAGAGAAGATTTCTATCAAGAGCCTGAAGTTAGAAGTTTTACTGATCAATTAGTATCAGATGCAGACCTACCTGCATATGTAAAAATGTATTCTATTGTAACCACTCCAGTTAATGAGTTGGTAGGAGAGATTTCCAAGCGTCCAGATAGTTTTAGAGTAAAAGCTTTTGATGATGATAGTCAGGCTCAAGAGTTACAATTTAAAACAGACACACTGCAGAACTATGTAGTTGGAAAAGTAAAACAACAAATAGTAGCAAAAGCAGCACTAGGAGGAAAAGAATTAAGTCAAGAAGACTTAGAGAAACTTACATTTGATCAAGTAAAAGATCAACTAGATAGTTATACATCTGTAGCAGAGAAATGGGCTAACCATGTTCTTACAGCACAGAAAGCAGACTTTAATCTAAAAGAAAAAGGAGAAGAAGCATTTAGAGATTTACTTATATCTGCAAGACAGTTTTATCACATATACGAAGATAACTCTAAACTAGGATACAATGTAGAGGTGTGTAATCCGAGAAATACATGGTATTTAACTACACCAAATAAAAAGTATATATCTGATCCTACAGGTAGAAAACAAGGATCTTATGCTGCAGGTACAGTAGAAGTAATGGAACTATCAGAAATCATTGAGGCAGTTCCTGAACTAACAAAAGAAGAGATAGATCATTTACGATCGTCTCTAGAAAACTATGGATTACTGAATGTTTCAGAATCTAATCTTACCAATCCAGATGTTACACCTGGTATTGATTCTATAACTTATGACACATATGATCCTCTAGTCTTACAAACACGTATGATTATTGAATCTGAGATGAAGGAGAATGATGACGGACTAAGAGATTTCTTAGGATTAACTAATAACGTATCTGCATTTGGTTACAAGTATGTAGTTGTAAGATCTTATTGGATTTCTAAAAAGAAGATAGGTAGACTTATATACTTGGATGAAATGGGTAACGAACAATCTACTCTTGTAGATGAAAACTATAAAAATGGTATGATGCCTACACAAATCTCACTAGAGTGGGGATGGGTAAACCAATGGTATCAAGGTATAAAGATAGGAGCAGATATCTATCATGTTAAACCTTATAAACTATTAGACTACTGTCCTATTATAGGTACAGTTTATGAGCAAAAGAATACAGAGGCTAAATCTTTAGTAGACTTAATGAAACCTTTCCAGGTTATCTATAACGTTTGTATGAATCAGTTATATAAGTTGCTAGAGAAAGAAATGGGTAAGGTACAACTTATGTCTTTACGTCATATTCCTGTTCCTAAAGATGGAGATGCACAAGATGCATTAGAGATGTGGGAGATGGAAGCAAGAAATCGAGGTGTAGTGTTTGTAGATGATAGTCCAGAGAATTTGAAGGCTCCAAGCTCATTTAACCAATTCACATCCCTAGATCTTACACGTACACAGGAAATACAGTCTAGATATACCCTTGCACAGCAAATGAAGATAGAATGTTGGGAACTCATCGGTATGTCTAAACAACGTATGGGGTCTGTAGCTGCATCAGAAACAGCAACAGGTACAAGAACAGCAATGCAACAGAGTTACTCTCAGACAGAGCCTCTATTTGTTGCTCATGAGTATGTAACAGGGCAGTTATATCAAGCAATTGTAGATGCAGCCTTGTATACAGAGAGTACAAAACCACAATCCACTTTATCATATATAACTAATGAAGGTGAGTCTGCATTTGTACAAGTAAATGGTACCGATCTAAGCTTACGTGATATTCAAGTGTTCTTAACTAACAGACCTGAAGATACTCAGATGTTCAACGAACTGAGACAATTATCTCAAGCGGTTATACAAAATGGTGGTACACTTTATGATGTAATCGAGTTATATAGCACCAAGTCAATGAGAGCAATGAAGAAAACCTTCAAAGAACTTAGAGATAAGCTAGATGCTCAACAACAGAAACAAGTACAACTGCAAGAACAAGCTCAACAACAGCAAGCTCAACAAGCTCAAGCAGCTTTACAACAAGCTAGAGAGATGAAGATGCAAGAAGAGGCTAATCAAAATAGACAGAATGATCTTGATAGAGTTAATAAGAAAGAGATCGCTTTGATTAATGCTATGGCTAAAGGTCCTTCAATTGTAGGAGCAGATGATGATGGTTCTGGTTCTCCTGATATAGTAGAAATGTCAAAGTTACAAGCTGAGACAAATAAAGCTGATAAAGAATATCAGGGTAAGATGGCAGAGATCCAAGGTAGAAATACTGTAGCAGCTCAAAAGTTGCAACTTGAACGAGATAAAATTAAATTAGCTCGTGAAAATATGGACAATGATTTAGCAGTAGCTAAAGAGAATGCAAAAGGAAGAAATAAGTAGTAAATAATAATCTTCATTATAGAGAAGAAAATATTAATGCTATATTATCTCAACAATTTACAAAAATATATAAATAAAGTTTTGTAAATCAAAATGACTGAATTAAATTTACAGTCATAATGGTAATAAAAACCAATTTTTAATAAAAAATAACTACATATGTCTGATAATTTACAGCCACAAGGTAACTTTGGCATACAGAACACCATGGATGTTGGTGGTTCTGGAGATGCACAGTTACTTAACGATTTAATGGCTCCAGAAACTGCACAAGCAGATCCTGAAGCTGTAGAACCTATAATCTCGGAAGTAGAGGATACAATTCCTGAAAAGACAACTGCTCCTCCTAAAGGAAAAGAAATTAAAGGAGAACTAGATGGACAATCCGAAAAAGAAAAGCCAACTGGAGAAGCTTTAATCGCTGACTTTTTAAGTAATGATCCGGATGCAGAAACTGAAACTGAAGAGGATGAGGTGGTAGAAGAAAAAGCTGCTGAACCAGAGTCTAAAGATGTTTTAGATGAGGTGGTAGAAGAAGAAGAAACTGAAACAGGTACTCCTAACTTCGAAGCTTTAGCCAATGATCTATTCAATCTAGGTGTATTTAATAAGGAAGGTGAAGAGGAAGTATCCATTTCAACTCCTGAAGACTTCTTAGCAAGATTTGAATCTGAAAAGAAGAAAGGTGCACAAGAGCTAGTACAACAATTCATAGGTCAATTTGGTGAAGATTATCAAAAAGCATTTGAATCCATCTTTGTTAAGGGTGTTGACCCAAAACAATACTTCGGAGCTTACAATACTATTGTTAACTTTTCTGAAATGGATTTATCTAAAGAAGCTAATCAGAAATCTGTGATGGAACAAGCACTTACTGATCAAGGCTTTGAAGCTGAAGACATATCAAAAGAGATCGAAAGATTACAAAATTACGGTGATTTAGAAGCAGTATCTACTAGACACCACAAGGTTTTAGTAAAAAAAGAAGCTAAGAAGCTTCAACAACTAGAAGCCCAGTCTCAACAGGAGCAACAACAAAAGCAAGCTATCAAGCAGCAATACGTTACAAATGTTCAGACTATACTTTCAGATAAAGTAAAAGAAAAAGAGTTCGATGGTATTCCTGTCAACTCTAATTTAGCAAACGAACTACAAGACTTCTTACTAGTGGATAAGTGGAAAACACCTAGTGGAGAAACCCTAACCGATTTTGATCGTTCTATCTTAGATTTGAAAAGACCAGAGAATCATGAATTAAAAGTAAAAGTGGGATTGCTCCTTAAGATGTTAGAAAAAGATCCATCGTTATCTACGATACAAAGAGCAGGTGTGACTAAAAAATCTAATCAGCTATTTGGAGAAGTTGCAAGACAGGTTACGAAAGCTAAAACAGTTGCTGCTAAGAAAACTCCTAGCAGTAGCAATAAGAAACCTAATTCATGGTTCTTGTAAATTTTAATTAATAATAAAAAACAAATAAAATGGCAATTCAAACAATCCCAGGTTTAACTGGCTTTACTTATGCCCGTGTAGCGTCTATGGATGCACGTGCTGTAGGTAAACTTACAGATGCAAACCACCTAGAGTCTTTTCACTCTACTGAGCCTGCAGACTATGATAAGAAAATTATCAGTCTGTATACTCAATCTTCGCTGTATAGCAATGACTTCCTAGACATGATTAACAAGAGTACTCCTTATTTTATTGACACAAACAGTGATGCGTGGAAATGGAATATTGCCGTACCTTACAAATTCCCTAAAATTATTGACGTTCCAAAATCTACTCAGGATGTATTAGATGCTGGTGGAAAAGTTGGTATTGATGGTCAAGAGTTTGAGCTTATCTTAAGTTCTAATGAATTCTCTAAAAATGCTATCATTTCAGTTGGAACACGTCAGTATGGACCACGTTTCTACGTAATTAAAGATCCACAACCATGGAACATGGGATGGATTTACAAATTTACGTTAGTAAGTGATAACCCAATGGTAGATCACGTTAACCCTATATTCTTAGCACAAGGTAATGAATTAGAGTTGATCGATGCTGCAATTGGTGAATTTGATCAAGACTTATTAGGTCTTCCTAAATTAGGTGAAGAGATCACTATGTTCGAATCATTAGGTTCTGCATATGGATACGAGCACAAAATTACGGAATGGGCTGATGACAAAATGTTACGTGATGCTTCTGGTAAGCCTCTAGATATCTTAGTATATGCTCCACAAAGACGTAATCAACTTCCTTTAAGGAGAGAAGACGTTAAGTGGGAACCATTTATTGAGTTCTGGATGCGTAA
>TARA_R100000742_G_C4279654_1_pt1 | contig 16007 bp, 13 predicted proteins | sample TARA_R100000742 | Tara Oceans TARA_R100000742 (sample SAMEA2623309) | marine metagenome | biome: marine biome (ENVO:00000447); feature: deep chlorophyll maximum layer (ENVO:xxxxxxxx); material: "saline water (ENVO:00002010), including plankton (ENVO:xxxxxxxx)" | depth 40 m | reverse complement strand
GATTTTACTTCCGATACTACAACATACTCACCAGAACTTGCATCTACATTAAGAACATTATTTTCTGCAAGGTTTAGAAGAAGGTTAGGTACTGCTGATGATGGTACAACATTAAATACAACTAATCCAATGAGTGGTACAGAATTTGAAGATATATGGGCAACAAACTCTGCAAATAATAAACTTGATCTTGATAATAAACGTGAAAGAACTGCTAGTAGTTCTTATAAATTTGAGATCGCAGCTGGTGGTAGTCGGGCTGTAGGTCAATTTAGTCCTACGTTAGATCTTCTTCCTAAGTATGCATTTTCACAACCACCAACTGGAACAGGAATTGCAATTCCACACTATCCAGGCTTAGTTCGTACTGTAAGACTTGATGATACAAATAAAAGTGCATATTATACTGTTGGGCAGTTTGCACAGTTTAGGATTAATGAAGTAAGTGATGCAAATGGAAACATACCAGAAACTGCAAAAAGTGTTAAAACAAATGTTCAACCACCAGGCGAAATTATTTTAATAAGAACTGGTTCAGTAACATTTGATAGTACATCTACTACTGTGGATGATACTAGTAGAACATTTGATGATTTGTAATATAAATAATAAGAAACATTTGGAGAAATTCTAAGATGGCAAAACAAGTAATAGGAATAGGTACTTCAGCTAATGATGGTAGTGGTGATCCTTTAAGAACTGCTGGTGATAAAGTTAATGATAACTTTAATGAAGTTTATAATAAAATAGGTGATGGTACTAATATTTTTCCATTAACTTTTCCAAACGCAAGTGATACAGTAGTTGGCAGATCAACAACTGATACTCTTACTAACAAAAGTTTAGGAATTTTTAAAGGAACTATTCAAGCATTATCTGGTGCTGGTGCCGTGAATACAACAAATTTAATTACACAGGTTACTACAACTGGCGCTAATGCTTTAACTCTTGCAAATGGAGTTAATGGTCAAATAAAAATTATAACAATGGTTGCAGATGGTGGAGTCGGAACTCTTACTCCAACAACTTTTGCGAATGGAAGTACTATAGCATTTAATGATATAGGGGATTCCGTAATGTTAACTTATACGACAGCTGTTGGTTGGACTTTAATTTCTAATACTGGTTGTACAATAGCGTAGAGAAATGCAATCATGGTACAATTAATATAGTTTAGAATGGAATATAAATACTAATAGGGAGTTAATAATGGCTATAGATACTATCGGTACAACATCTAGTACAGCTGCTACAGGTAGAGGACTTTCTGAGGCAATTACAAAAATAGATTTTGGTGCTTGGACAGTTACAGAAAGTGGTGGAGCATTATTCTTTGCACATAATGGTGCAAATAAAATTAAATTAGATTCAAGTGGAAACATAGATATGTCTGGTGATGTTAATTCCAATGACAGTTCAATAACTTAATGGTGAGTTATGGTATATAAAATTGGAGATACAGCAGTAATAGATAATTCTCGTAACGTGACTACTGGAATGGTAACTGTTACGGCGACAACTGATTTTGTATCACCAAATGGAAATACCGCTGGAAGGCCTGGCAGTCCAACTACTGGTCAAATGTATTTTGATACTACATTAGATAAATTGCTAACCTATAATGGTACTGAATGGAAATAGGAAAAAAATATGGCGTATAAAATAGGTGATACTACTGTAATAGACAATAATAGAGCATTAACTGCTGTCGGTGTTACTGCGTCTACTAATTTAAATATTCCAAGTGGAAATACTGCTGGTAGACCAACTGGTGCAGTTGGGAAATTGTATTTTGATACAGACTTAGGAAAGTTAATGGTTCATAATGGAAGTACTTGGATTATTGCTAGTAGTGCTGGTGAATTTGATCAATCTGCCCACAATGCTCGTTATACTAGTTATATTGATGCTGGTGATGGTCTAGGTGAATATCAATATAGACCTGTAGCTTACAATGAAGCACTTCAAGCTGTATATTCTATCAAAAAGAGTGCTAGTGAGGCACGTTCAATTTTTATAAAACTTAGAGGTTATGATACACCCATTCAAATTGCAGCATCAAATGAGGCAGTTTATTCTTGGTGCTATCCAGCATCTACTTTAGCTGCAATGCCATCTGAAGTTTTTCCGATTTATCAATCTCTTTCTTTAGATAATAAAGCAATTAGTATTAATACACAAGGCAGTGGGAGTGGTATTAATAAACTAGGTGCGACTTGGCTATTTGATAGTGATTTTCCTGGCAGTGGATTTGTTATGCAAACTGGCGGAAATACTTCTGCTTCTACATCAACACCAGCCGGAATTTACAAATATAGTCCTACTGAATATGTAACTTGGACTCATACTGGTTATAGTAATGTTGCTACTGGTGGCCACCTTGCGCTTCGCAAATATAATCCTAATAATGTTGTTGAAGGTCAAGCACAAAATTCTGCTGGTGCATATCCTGTTTGGGGTAAACAATATGGATCAACTAATGGTGGTGATGGTAATGGTAGTCATAATATGGCTGGAAGTTGTATTATGGGGGTTTGGAAAAGTGCTACTGCAAATCAATTAACTGTAATGTATCATAATAATAAAAATTCAAACGCTCAATCTGGTGCAACCCATCCTTCTGGTGGCCAGTGGAAATTTGGATTTTTTGATATTAATATGAATACTGGATCTCCAGTAGGTACAAGTTTTCATGAATATTTCACTCCAACAACAACCAATACTATGCCATCTGCATTAAACTTTTCTGTATGTGAATGTTCAACTCATGTTACATTTATTACATGGGCTGATTCTATTAATAGAACTAAAGAACAATATTGGTTTTGGATTTGGGATAAAGCAAATAGAAATCTGAGAAGATTTTATCCAGAGGTAGGAGTTAATACAAGTTTTAATAGTAGTGGTCAAAGTCAAGCACTTTGGATGTGGCATTTTAAAATGAATGATAAAATTTATTGTTGTGTTACAGAAAAAGAACCAAGCAGTTCTGCAAACGCAACAAGAAGATGGACTAACATATATGAAACTTCAGCGACAGGTGCAACAAGATATATGGTAATATATAATGACGCTAACAATCATACAAGTCCAGGCAATCGACAATTACAAGCTATGGTTCACCCTCAACATGGTACTGATAGTTTTCAGTGGAGTCATCTTGCACAATATGCTTGGGAAGGTTCTGGTGGTTTATCATTTCAAGGAACTACTGCATTAAGATATTATGTGGTTACTACAAAACCAGAACTAAGTAAAACTTCTTTGGGTGCAAATTTTACAGGAGTTACATCTGCTAACTGGACAGGTACAGCACCAACAATGACATTAAATGCAGATAAAGTAACCTCAAGCGTACCAACTTGGTCGGTACTTGGTACAGATCTTGCTCAACCTAATAATAATTCATCTTCTGGGTGGTCGTGGAACATGATGAGAAAAACATTCTTTAATGGTAATATTTCTTAATATTACCTATAAATAATACAGTATAAATAAGAGTATAGGAAAAAACAATGGCAGCAATTATAACCGAAAAATTTAGATTACACAATGCAGAACAGTTTAAGGAATCTTTTACTGAATCATCTGCATCTAATTATTATTTGTTTGTAGGAAAGTCAAGTCCTTTTTCTGCAACAACAAAGTACTCTGATACTGAAACTACAGGTGGTACTGATGCATCACCACCCAATCCACACGACAGAATAATAGAAGAAAACTACAAATGGGATTCTATGTTAGCTGCCAAAAGAATAACATCTACAGATGTTATGCCTGTTATTCCTCGTAGAAATTATTCACAAGTAACTTTTGATATGTATGAACATGATGTTACAGCAACAAATCCAACAACAAGTGGTGCAAGTAATATCTATGATAGTACATTTTATTTTGTTACAGATGCATATAAAGTTTATAAAGTTTTAGATAATAATGGTGGAGTAAATATTAGTGACAGTTCTGCACCAACTTCTACAAGTTCTGCACCCTTTTTTCATGGTGGTTATTATCTACAATATATGTACACATTAAATACTGCTGATACTATAAAGTTTTTAACAACAGATTTTGTTGCAGTTAGAAATAATGCAACTGTTACTACTGATGTAGTATCTGCATCTGGTGATTCAGCACCATTTCATGGTGCTCCTATACAAGTTGTAAGAGTAACTAATGTTGGGGGTAGTCTTAGTGATGGAGATTATTATACTAAAGTTAATGGTGATGGTACTGGTGCAATTGTAAAAATTAAGGTTGCTGGTAATGCTATAGTTAAATTTGGAGAAGCGGGAACACTTATGCACGCTGGGGGTAGTGGTTATACTTTTGGTACTATTGATCTTACAAAATGTTATAACAATTCTGGTTTATCTGGAACAGTAGTAAATTTATCTGGTGGTAGTGCGGCTGTTCACCCAATCATATCTCCAAGAATTGGTCATGGACATGATCCAGTTTCAGAGTTAGGTGGTCATTATGTTATGATGAATGCAAGATTGGAACAAACAGAAAGTGGTGACTTTACAGTTGCAAACGATTTTAGAGAAGTCGGTATTGTTGTCGATCCACATAATGCAGGCACTACGACAGTTTCTAGTGTATCACAAGTAAGAATGACTCATGCAATTAAAATAGATACAACTTCTGGTGATTATGAAGTAGATGAAAAAATAACACAGGCATCAACTGATGCAACTGGAAGAGTTGTTGAATGGGATGCAACAAAAAAGATACTGTATTATGTGCAAGAACAATGGGAAAATTATGGTATAAGTTCTAATAGTTCAAATAGTGCTTACCAGACCAAAGTTCCATTTAGTGGTGGAAATAATATTACAGGAGCGTCAAGTAGTATAGTTGCATCTGTTAAGACAGGTTTAACTGGTACTGATGATGCGGCCGCAAATGGCGGTGATGCTACTATGGCAAGTGGTATAACATTTACAGGTGGATATGCTGTACCAGAACTAGAACATGATAGTGGAAATATTATCTATGTAGAAAATCGTAGACCAATTTCAAGAGCATCAGACCAAACAGAAGATATAAAAATAGTTATAGAATTTTAAAACTAGGAATTTGATTTAATGGCTACAAATTTTAACGTAAACCCATACTATGATGATTATGACTCATCAAAGAATTTTCACAGAGTTTTATTTCGTCCTGCTTATTCAGTACAGGCTCGTGAATTAACACAATTACAAACCATACTACAAAATCAAATTACTAAATTTGGTAATCATATTTTTCAAAATGGTTCTATGGTCATACCAGGCGATGTTAACTTTGATTTAAAGTATGACTACATAAAAGTTAATTCTGCATATAATACATTAGAAGTTGAAACATACAGAACAAGTTTTTTAAATAAAATTATTACAGGTGGAACAACTGGTGTAAAAGCAAAAGTTATTGGTACAGTTGCAGCTACAAGTTCAACATCAACTACATCTGCTGATCCTCTAACTCTTTATATTAAATATGAGGATAGTGGTACAGATAACGCAACACTTAAATTTTCTGCAAGTGAGGTTGTAACATCACTAAATGCAGATAATACTACAGCAAAAAATCCAAGTTTATCAACAAACCAAACGATTGAATTAAATGCGACTATACAATCAACTGATACTCCAGTTGGTACTGGTTCTGCTGTTCTGGTTCATGCTGGTGTTTATTTTATTAATGGTCACTTTGTTTCTAATACAGAACAAGTTATTCTTTTGGATAAGTATACAAACTTACCATCTTATCGTATAGGATTTAATGTTGCAGAATCTTTTGCTACACCAGAAGAAGATACCAGTTTATTAGATAATGCAACTGGATCATCTAATGTAAATGCTCCAGGCGCCCATAGATTTAAAATTGCATTAACACTTACAAAGAAAGCTTTAACTGCAACTGATGATACTAACTTTGTTGAGTTGGGAAGAATTAATGGTGGTAAGATAGAGTCGTATAAGAAAAATGCAGACTATTCAGAATTACAACATACACTTGCAAGAAGAACATATGATGAAAGTGGTAACTATGAAGTAAGACCATTTTTAACAGAAGTTCGTGAACATTTAAAAGATGGAACAAATAGAGGTATCTATCCACTTGCAGATGGTGGAAATACAAATAAACTTGTTTTCGCAGTAGAACCAGGCAAGGCTTATGTAGATGGTTATGAAATAGAAACTATGACAACGCAGTTTATCAAAGCAGATAAACCAAGAACCTTTGATCGTGTAGAAGATAGAACAATACAAACACCCATAGGTAATTATGTTCTTATAACAAATATAAAAGGTTTACCAGATATAAGCACATTTGAAACACTTCAATTGCGTGATCAAATTATGGGAGATACTAGTGGTAATACAGTTATCGGAACTGCAAGAGTAAGATTTTTCATTTTGCATGATGGTTCTTATGGATCTGATCCTACATTTAAACTTGGTCTTTTCGATATAAAAATGAATGATGGAAAAGACTTTGCAAGAGATGTTAAGTCTATAAATGATCATGCTAGTATAGGTGGTACTGGTAGTGATTTTGAGGCTGATATAAAACCAACATTTGTTGCCATATCTGGTGTTGGTACTGGTACAAATAGTGCTGCTGGTGTTACTGGTGCTCAAAGTTCTGTTTTTCAACTCCAATTAAAAGCAAAAGATAGATTAATTGCAAAAATTAATGGTGTAGAAACTGATGTTGGAAGAATAAGTACCTTTACTAATAATGCTAGTTTAACTTTATCTGCAAATGCTTCAGCAACATTTACTGATGCAACTTTAGGTAGATTTTCTTCACAAATATTTAGTCCAAACCAAAAACTTTTAGTGTTCCCTACAAACTTTCGTAGAGTAAGAAAGGTTCGTGGAGATACAGTATCTGCTCCAGATAGTGCGTTATCAACAAGTTATTCAGTAAGAAGAAAATTTGCGGCCGCAACTGTTTCAAATGGTACAGTAAGTTTTGCTACAGGATCATCAGCAGAACTTTTTAGGAATGGAAATAATGTGAATGATTTTACATTAGTTTGTACTGATAGTAGTACTTCAAGCAGAATAGGAGATATTATTAACATTGCAACTAGTGATATAACATTATCAAATAATTCACAAACAGTAAATATCGCACACAGTAATAATGGTGATGATTTAACACTAATTGCAACTATTGATGTAAGTGGTTCTTCTGCCCAAGAAAGAATAAAAACATTAGAGAGTAGAACTTATGCTGTGGATACACAAGCTGAAGCTCAAAATACAGAAATTAAATTAAAGCATACTAATTCCAGTGGAGTTTTTATATCAGATGGTTTAAGATTAACATCTGTAAAGATGTCCTCAGATACGTCTTTTGGTACTGCGGCAACATCATCAGATCCAGATATTACAAATAGATATACTTTTGATGGTGGACAGAGAGATGCATTTTATGATGTTGCAAGAATAAATCTTAAGCCTGGTCAACCAGCTCCAACTGGAAGATTACTTATTACTTTTGATCATTTTACTCATAGTGCTGGTGATTACTTTTCTGTAGATTCTTATTCAAGTTTAGATTATGAAGATATACCATCATATACTTCTACACAAGGAAGTGGAAGAAGGTTAGAATTAAGAAACTGTTTAGACTTTAGACCAACAATAGATAATACTGGTTCAGCGTTTGTTGCTGGTTCAGAATTGCCTAAGTTTGGAACAAATGCAGAGGCGGACTTTTCATATTATCTAGGAAGAAGGGATTTAGTTTTTGTAGATAGATTAGGTAGGTTTGATGTTCTACAAGGTGTACCATCTATCAATCCAGAAAAACCACAAGAACCAGAAAATGGAATGGTTTTATTTGAAGTTTCTTATGAACCATATGTGGTAAACTTAAAAGAAGTTACTCATAAAAAATTAGATAATCGTAGATATACTATGAGAGATATTGGTAAATTAAATAAACGAATATCTAATTTAGAATACTACACATCTCTTAATCTTTTAGAAAAAGAAACAGCTGATCTTGCAGTTAAAGATTCAGATGGACTTGATAGATTAAAAAATGGATTTATTGTAGATAATTTTTCTGGTCACATAGTGGGTGACTTTATGAATCCAGATTATAAAAATTCTATAGATATGAAGAAAAGAGAATTAAGGTCTAAGGCGTTTAGTGATAATGTTGGTATGATAGAATCAGTATCATCCAATGCAGCTAGAACTTCTTCAAATTATAAAGTACATGATAATGGTATCATAACATTACCTTACACAGAATTATCTCATATAGAACAACCATATGCATCAGATAGTTTTGATGTAAATCCATATAAGGTTGCTCCTTTTAATGGTCACGTTGTTCTTGTACCATATTCTGATGATTGGAATGATGTAACAAGAAGGCCTGATATTGTTGTAAATGATGATAATAACTTTGATGCTATTAAAGAAATTGCAGATGAAACTGGTGTAACAGGAATCGTGTGGGAAAGTTGGCAAGATAGTTGGTATGGTTCTCCAGTATCCGCTGGAACTGAAACTTTAGGATCTTTCCAATCTTCTTCAACTGCTGATGTAACTGGTGGAACATTAACTACTACTACAGAAACAACTCAAACAAGAGAAGTATTTTCACAAACTGTAGGACAAGTTCGTTCTGGTATAGAAACAACATTAACATCTACAGTTGATAGTCATAATATGGGGGATAGAATTGTAGGTATTTCAATGATACCTTATATGCGTTCTAGACCAGTAAGTATTTCAATTCAAAATATGAAACCTAATGCAAGATTATATGGTTTCTTTGATAATGAAGATGTTACTTCTTTTATAAAACAAGCAGATACATTTAGTTTAACAGGAACAGATATAGAGTTAAGTCCAAATCAACTAGAAACGCCTGGTGCAGCTGCAGCAACTGATTCTGGAAGAATTTGGGATGGTAATAATGATGCAGTACAAGCATTTGGTTATGGTGATATTATTAGAAACTCAACTCATACATCTACAACTATTACTGGTGTTTCTTTTACTGCTTCTAATGCTACAACTGCAAATGTTACATTAAATAGTGTAGCTGGTATTTCGCCAGGACATCATATTCAATTAAGTGGTATTGGTGGTACTACACAATTAAATTTCTCTGTATCAAGAAAAAATAATTATGTTGTAACTGCTGTTAACACATCAAGTAAAATAGTTACTATAGTTGCAATAGGTGGGGGAAGATTAGATGATGGTTCAACTGGTTTAGTTTCATATACTAGTGGTGGAAATTGTCAAAGACTTCAAGCATCTGGTCATGTTGCAACTCAAGGGCCTGGAACATCAACTGCAAGAGATGTTTTTATAACAAATATTCTTGGTGGATTTGCGCCAGGTGATATTGTTAATGGAACTATTGCAAAAATTTCTGATGGTACAGTTAATACTACAATGACAATTGCATCAATCAATGGTGCAGCTTCTGGAACTGCTCCAACAATGAAAACAAATGCAAGCAATATGATCACTAACGCAAATGGTCAATTTGTCGGTGTTTATTATATACCAAATACAGAAGAAGTTAGATTTAGAACTGGTGAGCGTGTATTAAGATTAATTGATAATCTTAATAACAAAGTTGAAATAGGTCTTTATTCAACTAAAGGTGAACAAACATATTATGCAACTGGTATTGCAGAAGAAAGAGAACAAACTATTCTCAATATCAGAAAAGCACAATTTCAAAGAGATTATAAAGAAGAAACACAAGAAGTTAGCAGAACAGTTCTTGGTGCAGTTCAAACAAGTACTAGACCAATTGCATCTGCATTTGTTGCTGATCCGCCTCCGCCTCCGCCTCCACCACCACAACGTCATGATCCTCTTGCACAAACTTTCTTAATGGAAGGTGAAGAAGGTGGATTTATAACTAGTGTTGATTTATGGTTTAGTTATGTTGGAACACGACCAGTAACAGTTCAAATATGTGATACTATAGATGGTGGATTTCCATCTAATAAATTTATGACAGAGGTAACATTAGAAGCAGATGAAATTAATGCTTCAGTTGATGCATCAGTTCCAACTCGATTTACTTTTCCATCACCTGTATATTTAAAAGATGATCTGTATTATGCAATTTTGATAAAGGTTGATGAGCCTGGAACAAGAGTTTTCTTTGCTGAATTGGGTGAAGATAACTTAACCGATAATAGAACAATATCTACCAATCCAAATAGTGGAACATTATACCTATCACAAAATGGTCAAGCATGGACACCACACCAGACTCGTGATGTTAAGTTTACTTTATATCGTGCTGATTTTGCAACATCAGCTGCTGGAACTCCAACCTTTATTAATACTACAGTACCAGCAGATACTTTACAAGATAATCCATTCCAAACTAATACTGGTTATTCAGTAATTAGAGTTCATCAACCTAATCATGGAATGGTATCAGGCGATAAAGTTAAGATATCAAATGTTGCAAATGGTTTTTATGGTGCAGATTCAACAAGTCAAGGTATACCAGGCGATTCAATAAATGGAACACACACAATTGCTAATGCAGATATAGACACTTATACTATTTCTCTTACTGTTACTGGTAATACTGGTAATTTTGTTGGAGGCACATCTGCTTTAAAGTCTACTTTTAGTGGTGGTACTGGTGTTACTGCAACAAGAAACCTTGCAGCTGATATTGTTCAACTTGCAGTATCAGAAATAAAAGTGCCAGGTACAAATATTACATATTCATGGACAGGAATGGACACAGGATATAATAAACAAATTGCAAGACCAATAACAGAAAACAGAAGTTATTATCCACCAAATAGACAAATTGTTGCATCAGAGGTAAACCAAGATGCTGAATTAGGTGGTGGTAGAACTGGTAATGCAAGTGCAACACTTGGAACGTCTGCAAATGTTAGTGCAATAATGACTTCAACAAGTTCATACTTGTCACCTGTATTAGATGCAGAAAGAATTTCTTTATGTCTAACATCAAATAGAATTGATAAACTAGAACAAAGCACATATAATTCGACTTTTGATGGAAGAACTGCTGTTACTTCTGGTACAATTACAATGACACCATCTACATCTACAATGAGTACTTCAGCATCAGGTACTAAATTAGAATTTTTAACTCTTGATATAGGTAAATATATTAGTGTTAGTGGAACAACACCTAGTAATGCTCATAGTAATGGTACTTATAAAGTTACATCTATATCTGATGATGGTGCAACTGTTGGATTAGATCCAGCTCCACCCAACGCAACTAATAATGCTGGTGTATCTATTATTCAACATGAAAGATATCTTGATGGTATTGCACCAACTGGAACATCAAATGCATCTAACTATATGACAAAGAGATTTAGTTTAGCAAATCCAGCAACTGCATTAAAAGTATTATTTGATGCAAATAGACCAAGCCCATCAACAATAGATATATACTATAAGATTGTTGAAGAAGGTGATACAAGAGATTTTGATAAAATACCTTATACACTTGCAACTATAGATAGTGCAGATTCACCAGATGATAATGAAAACTCATTTAAAGAAAGAGAATATACAATTAATGATCTAAATTCTTTTTCATCTGCGGCTATTAAAATAGAAATGAAATCAACAAATACAGTACAAGTACCAAGACTTAAAAATCTAAGAGTATTAGCATTGGCGTTGTAAAATGGATAGAATAAAAGTAGAAGGATATAACGAACTTGTAAGGGAAACATCTAGTAATGCAATTATCAATACGAGTCGTACATCATATCATTCATATATGGAAACTATGAAGAAAAAGAAAATGGAAAAAGATCAACTGAGAGATGCAGTAAGAGAAATTAATACATTAAAAAGTGAAATGCATGAAATCAAATCTCTCATATTAAAATTAGTGGATAAAGAATAATGGCAGATCGTAACGCACCAGCCTCTTTTACCTTTGAAGAGTGGAGAGTAGAATTTAATCAACTTGCAACTGATGTAGGTGATATTGGTAATCTTCCAAATGTAGGGGGTAATAATCCTACAGATGTTATTGAGGCATTAACACAACTTAATTCTGGAATAACTATTTCAGATGGATCAAACACACAAGTACTTCAATCTGGTACTACTCTTACAGTAAATGGAACTGCAAATGAAATAGAGGCAGCTGTTTCTGCAACTGATACTTTAACAATAGGACTTCCCAATAATGTAACAGTAAGTGGTAACTTAACAGTAAATGGAAACATAAGTGGTGCTGGTGTTGCAGATCAAGGGTTTGCAATTGCAATGTCGGTTGCACTTGGTTAGTGAATATAAATAGGATAAAAGGAACAGAAAACAATGGCAAATAATTTTAAAAATGCTTTTGCAACAAATGTAAGTATGAATAGTGCATCACCTACTGATGTATATACATCAGCCACAGGTGGTAGTGGTGTTAATTCTATTTTAATAGAACTTGATATTGCAAACACAGGTAGTAGTGCAGTTAGTGTTACAGTTCTTATAAGAGATACATCAGCATCTGCGTCATACCATGTTGTAAAAAATGCACCAGTACCAGTTGGATCAACATTGAAAGTTGTTTCTGGACAGAAGATAGTTTTAAATGCAAACGATAAAGTACAAGTTTATGCAACAGCTCAAACAGTAGATGTGGTTGCATCAATACTAGAGGGTGTCACATAATGTCAGATAGTTACATTGGAGTTCCATTTGTAAATAGAGTTTCGCCAAACTTTTTAAAGGAAGATTTTAATGGATCAAATCTTTCTACAATAAATGGTCATGCAAACTCTTATGAATTAACTACTGAAGTTCCAGGCGCTAATGCAGAAAATCTTATGGTTGTAATAGACAATGTTATGCAACAACCAGATGTTGCATATGTTATCAGAACAAATTCATCTAATGAACCAAAGATATTAAATTTTCAAGGTACTCTTCCAAATACAGCATCAGTTTATGTTATTCATAGAGGAATTGGTAGTTTTGCAATGAAACCACCAACTGGTTCTGTGGGTGCAGATGAACTTGCAACAAATTTAACATCTTTTACTACAGATACATTTACAGGAAATGGTTCAGCTACTGCATATACTTTATCAGAAACACCACCCAATGCAAATTCACTTTTAGTTTTTGTTGATGGAATTTTACAAAAAGTTACAACAAACTTTACTGTTTCTGGTACTACACTAACATTTACTGGAGCTCCAGATACTGGTGCAGAAATAGAAGTTAAGCATCTTGCAGTTCGTTCAGTTATTCGTAGAGCACCAGATTTTCAATTAGATACATTTACTGGAGATGGAAGTGATACAACTTTTACATTAACAAATTCTGGAGTTCCAACAAATAGTGCATTTGTTTTTGTAAATGGAAGTGTAATGAAACCAACTACAGATTATGCAATTAGTGGTAATGTATTAACTTTTGTATCTGCACCAGCTAATAGTGCAGTAATACTAGTAAGATATCAAATATAGTGAGGTAGAACTTAATGTCATATATCGGAACGCAGCCTTCCTATGGTGCATTTGAAAAACAATTTTTTACTGGTAATGGTACTACTACAGTATATACTTTAGACCATGTAGTAAATGCTGCTGGTTCACTATTAGTAAGTGTAAATGGTGTTATATTAGAACCAGATGTTGGATATACAGTAAGTGCTGTTGGTGGAAATTCAACTATTACTTTTACATCTGCGCCTGGAAATAGTCATAGAGTTTTTGTTGTTTATATGGGTAAACAACTTTTAAGTTCTCCAGAAATAACACCTCATATAGATGAATTTAGTGGTAATGGATCAACTACTGCTTTTACCTTAACCAAAACATCAATAGGAACACCATCTGGAAGTAGATTTTTAGTATTTGTGGATAATGTATATCAGAGATACGGATCTTCATATGCATATACAGTAAATGGTAATACAATTACATTTACTTCACCACCACCAGCTGGAACAAATAATATTCAAGTATTGCAACTTGATGTTGCTATGACAAATGCAATAAATACTGTTGCAGATGGAGCGATTACAAAAGCTAAAATGGCATTTGATACAGAAGAAGAAGCTGCAGCTTTAGCAATAGCATTAGGATAAAATAGGAAAATAAAAAATGGCAAACACATTTAAAAATGCAATAAAATCAAGTGTAAGTAATAGTGGTTATGATACTGTATATACTGCACCAAGTAGTTCTGGAAATACTGCTATTATTCTTGGTCTTGCTCTTGCAAACAAAACAACATCTGCTGCTACTGTGAAGGTGCAAATAACAGATACTTCTGCATCTGCTACTATACAACTTTTAGAAGATGTAAGTATTCCAGCAAATACTACATTAGAAGTTTTAGGTGGACAAAAATATGTATTGGAAGCAGGAGATATATTAAAAGTAAGAGCTGGAACTGGAACTGCTATAGACGCATTTTTAGGGGTAATGGAGAGGACTTAGTAAATGCCTATTTCAAAAATTAATACGTTTGGTATTGCTGATAACGCAGTTATATCATCAAAGATTGCACAGGATATTATAATTGCAGATGATATAGCTGATAATGCAGTTACAGTAAATGAACTTGCAACTGATGCTGTAACAACAATTAAAATAAAAGATCTAAATGTAACTACTGCTAAACTTGAAGATGATGCTGTAACTACAGTTAAAATATTAGATGGAAATGTAACTACTGCTAAAATTGAAGATGATGCTATAACTGTAGATAAAATCGGAGATAATGCTGTAACATTAGGAACTCATACTACTGGTAACTATATGTCAGGCGTTTCTGCTGGTTCTGGTGGTATTAGTGTAAGTCATACTGCTGGCGAAGGATCTAGTGCAACCATATCATTTTCGCCACCACCTGATGCCATTACTTTGGGAACTCATACAAGTGGGCAATATGTAGGAAGTTTAGCTGTTAATAGTCCAATAACTAAAAGTGGTAGTGCAGGCCCAGAAAATGCAACTCCAACTTTATCTTTAGATATGACAGCTGATTATAATTTTCAATCAGAAGTAAAGGCAAAATCGTATGTTGATGTTCATAATACAATTGGCTACGCTCCAGGCACAAATGATTTTACTTTCAATGTAGGAGATGCTAATAGTTTTACAGTTACTTTAACACAAGATTCTGATATTATATTTTCTGCTGTACCTACTTCTGCAACTGAAACAATGATATGGACAATAACTATAATACAAGCTGCTTCTGGTGCAGCCAGATCAGTAACTTATCCAACTAATGTTCATTGGCCTGGTGGATTAAAACCAACTCTTTCAGCAACAAATGGAGCTATAGATCAATTTGTCTTTATGAAAACAGGTAGTTCTTCCAACATATATGGATTTACTGTAGGTCAAGACATTAAAGCACCAGCATCACCATAGGAGTAAATCTATGAGTATGATGATGAAATTAATAAATGCGGCTGCTGGACAAAGTGTCGGTGACGAAATTTACTATCTCCAAAGAACAACTACAACTCTACGATTAGTAAAAATAGATTTTGACGCTGAAACTGTTACTGCTGGCCCAAGCCCTAGTGCTGGAATTTTTAATGATTCTGGAGATATGCCTTATCCATTAAATTCAGTCTATAACAGTAATAGTAATGGTGCTTGGGTAGTAGGTGATGATGGGTATTTATATACTGCTCTTAAAGCTGATTTAGATGCTACTTATGCAGACGCACAAGGAGATACTTCTTTATTAGTAAGATGGAACATGAAAACCTTAGAGATAGATCCAGGCTTCTTTTATAATCTTTTGGCATATGATAATACCACCAATAGTACTCTGCAACAAATCCCCCAGCAAATACTTTTTCACGAGCCGTCACAAACAATGTCAGTAGTCGGTACAGTTTCAACTAGTCAAAAAGCTGTAGGATATAGTTTTAAAATTTTTCCTTGGCCTACATCTGGTGTAGATGCTCTTAGTAGTGGAGTATATCACAGTACATCAAATCCAAATGGTAGAACAATGGGAACTTTT
>TARA_R100000742_G_C4279656_1_pt1 | contig 16136 bp, 11 predicted proteins | sample TARA_R100000742 | Tara Oceans TARA_R100000742 (sample SAMEA2623309) | marine metagenome | biome: marine biome (ENVO:00000447); feature: deep chlorophyll maximum layer (ENVO:xxxxxxxx); material: "saline water (ENVO:00002010), including plankton (ENVO:xxxxxxxx)" | depth 40 m | reverse complement strand
AGAATATGTAGCAAGACCTCAAACTGCTGAAATATTTTTTGAAGAAGTTTTAATGGCTTGTGTATTTTATGGTATGCCAATATTATGTGAAAACAATAAACCTCGTCTATTATATCATTTTAAAAACAGAGGGTATAGGGGTTATAGTTTAAATAGACCCGATAAAGTATATAATAAATTATCAAAAACAGAAAGAGAATTAGGTGGTATCCCTAACTCAAGTGAAGATGTAAAACAATCACATGCCGCAGCAATAGAATCATATATTGAAAAATATGTAGGTTTAGATTTTGAAGGAACATTTAGAGATTCCGAAGATATGGGTACAATGTATTTTACAAAGACGCTTGAAGATTGGGCAAAGTTTGATATTTCAAATAGAACTCGTTTTGATGCAACTATAAGTTCAGGGTTGGCAATAATGGCTAATCAAAAACACTTATATTTACCGACCAAAAAAGAGTCAAAAATAAGCATTAACTTTGCAAGATACACGAATACAGGAACATTAAGCAAAATATTACAATGAAAGATATAAAAATAGATATAAGTGCAGCCGGTTTTCCAAGTCAATTTGTGTCTGATGCTAAAAAAGCAACAGTAGAGTTTGGTTTACAGATTGGTCAAGCAATACAATACGAGTGGTTTAGAAAGGATGGAGTAGGGTGTAGATACTATAATCAATGGGGTAATTTTAATAGATTAAGATTATATGCTCGTGGTGAACAATCAGTAGGAAAATATAAAAACGAATTAGCTGTTGATGGAGACTTGTCTTACTTAAATTTAGATTGGTCTATAGTTCCTGTCATTCCTAAGTTTGTTGACATTGTTGTAAATGGAATGTCTGACAGATTGTTTAAAGTTGAAGCATATGCACAAGATGCAATGTCTCAAGCAAAGCGTTCAAAATATCAAGATATGGTTGAGGGTCAAATGTCTGCTAAACCTATTCTTCAAAACATTTCTAAAAATTTTGATGTTGACCCTTTTGTTGTACAACCTGACAGTTTGCCTGAAACAGATGATGAGCTTCAGTTGTTTATGAATTTAAATTATAAACCTGCTATTGAGATAGCTGAAGAAGAAGCAATCAATACATTATTTGATGATAATCATTATCAAGATATTAGAAAAAGATTAGATTATGATATTACTGTTTGTGGAATAGCGTGTGCTAAACATGAATTTTTAGAAGGTAGTGGTGTAACAATAACTTATGTTGACCCTGCAAATTTAGTATACAGTTACACAGAAGATAAACATTTTAAAGATTGTTTTTATTGGGGTGAAATCAAAACCCTTCCTATAATAGAGCTGATGAAGATTGACCCATCATTAACAAATGAAGATTTAGAAAAGATAAGTAAATACAGTCAATCATGGTATGACTATTTTAACACAGCACAGTATTATCAGAATAGTATTTTTTATAGAGATACTGCTACCATTATGTATTTTAATTATAAAACCACAAAAGAATTTGTTTATAAAAAGAAAAAATTAGAGGGCGGAGGAGCTAGGGTTCTTGAAAAAGATGACCAATTTAATCCGCCTGATGAAGTACAGGAAGAGGGTAATTTTGAAAAAATTAGTAAACGTATAGATGTATGGTATGAAGGAGTAATGGTAATGGGTACTAACTTTATTTTAAAATGGGAATTATCTAAAAATATGGTTAGACCAAAATCAGCATCTCAACATGCAATGCCTAATTATGTTGCTGTTGCACCTAGAATGTATAAGGGTAATATTGAGTCTTTAACAAGACGAATGATACCATTTGCTGATTTAATTCAAATCACTCACTTAAAGCTACAGCAAGTAATTGCTAAAACTGTCCCTGACGGTGTTTATATTGACGCTGACGGGCTTAATGAGGTAGACCTAGGTACAGGTAACGCTTATAACCCCGAAGACGCTCTACGGCTTTATTTTCAAACAGGTAGTGTTGTAGGTAGAAGTTATACTCAAGATGGTGAATTTAATAATGGTAGAGTCCCAATTCAACAGCTTACTTCTAATAGTGGAGCGAGTAAAACTCAAATGCTTTTAACTAATTATAACCATTATATGGATATGATTAGAACTGTTACAGGACTAAATGAAGCTAGAGATGGTTCTACACCAAATCCTGACGCTTTAGTTGGTGTTCAAAAATTAGCAGCATTAAATTCCAATACCGCAACAAGACATATTTTGGATGCAAGTTTATATTTATATAGAACTCTTGCGGAAGCATTGTCGTATAGAGTGGCAGATGTGTTAGAGTATTCTGCTTTTAAAGAAGAGTTTATAAATCAAATAGGTAAATACAATGTGTCTATATTAAAAGAAATAAATGATTTATATATATATGATTTTGGAATATTTATAGAAGTTTCTCCTGATGAAGAAGAAAAAGCTATGTTAGAACAAAATATTCAAATGGCTTTATCTAAGCAAGACATAAACTTGGAAGACGCAATTGATATCAGAGCTTTAAGAAATATTAAACTTGCAAATCAATTGTTGAAAATGAAGCGTAAAAGAAAGAAAGAAGAAGACGAAAAAAGAGAAATGACTAAACAAGCTGTACTTGCAAAACAACAGCAAATGTCTCAACAAATGGCTGCTCAAACAGCAATGCAAAAAATTCAAGCTGAAGGTCAAATGAAAATGCAATACAGACAAGCAGATGTTGCTTTTGAAATAGAAAAACTAAAAGTGGAAGCTGAATTAAAACGTTCACTTATGGCTGAAGAGTTTCAATATAACATGCAGATAAAAGGACAAGAAGATGCTGCTTTATCAAAAAGAGAAAGTGATAGAGAAAAAGCAAAAGCTAATAGAATAAGTCAACAAAATACGGAACAATCTAATCTGATAAATCAAAAGAAAAATAATTTACCTCCTCAAAGTTTTGAATCTAATGAGGACAGTTTAGATGGTTTTAATCTATCGGAATTTGACCCAAGATAGTAGCTTAAAATAATTATAACATATTGTTTAACTTTGTACAAAATTAAAATTAAATCCAATGAATCTAGAAAATATTAAAGTAAGAGAAGTTAGTGCACCTGAAAAAGGGAAAGCTGAAGTCGAACAAGAGCTTTTAGATAAAGCTGAAGAAAAAAAAGTTGTTGAAGAACAAGAAGTTGTTGAAGAGACAATAGTAGATACTCCTGCATTAGATGATAATACAGTTTTAGAGTATTTAGGAAAAAGATACAATAAGACCATCAATTCATTTGATGAGTTGATGCAAGAAAGAGAGGAACAAGAAGCATTGCCTGAAGATGTTTCATCTTTCTTAAAATATAAAAAAGAAACAGGTAGAGGAATTGAAGACTATGTTCGTTTGAATAGAGACTTTGATGAATTACAACCTGATAATTTGTTAGCTGAGTATTATTTAGCAACTGATGAAGCTATAGATACAGAAGATGTAGACGATTTGTTAGATGAGTTTAGATTTGATGAAGATGTAGATGATGCTAAAGTTGTTAAGAAAAAAAGGTTAGCAAAAAAACGAGCTGTTGTTCAAGCTAAGAAGTATTTTAATGAACAGAAAGAACAATACAAACAACCCCTTGAGTCAAGTGCGGGAGTTAGTTCTGATGACAATAAAAAACTAGACGAGTATGAACAATATCTCAAGAGTGTGAGAAGTAATGAGGAAGCGGCTAGAAAAAAGCAAGATTGGTTTTCTAAAAAAACTGACGAGGTTTTTTCAAGTGAGTTCAAAGGTTTTGAGTTTACCGTAGGCGATAAGAATGTTACCTATAGTCCGGGTGATGCATCTGAATTGAAATCTAAACAATCTAATGTTTTGAATTTTATAAACAAGTTTGTAGATGGAGAAACAGGATTGATGGAAGATGCACAGGGATACCACAGAGCTTTATCACTAGCTATGAATCCTGAGAAGTTTGCCAAATTCTTTTATGAATTAGGTCAAGCCGAAGGAGTTGAAGATGTTGTCCGTAAAACAAAAAATGTTAGTATGGATATTCGTAAAACTCCCGAAACTGCAACTACTCAAGGAGGAATGAAAGTTAGAGCTTTAAACACCGACTCAGGTCGAGGTTTGAAGATTAAAAGTATGAAAAAGAAATAAGTAACAATTAAAAATTATTAATTATGGCAGTATTAGCAAGTCCAACGTTTCAGTTGCAGCCAAGTGCTCAACAGGTAGCGTTGTCGTCAAACTATATTACTAATGCTCAATTTAACTTTTTGAATCAGTATCTTCCTGATACTTATGAAAAAGAGTTTGAGAGATATGGTAATAGAACTGTTTCATCATTCTTAAGAATGGTAGGAGCAGAAATGCCTTCTAACTCTGACCTTATCAAATGGGCAGAACAAGGAAGGTTACATATTAAATATGTAAACTGTGTCTTAGGTGGTGCAGGTGCAGGTGCAGCTTCAGAAACTTTTACAGTTCCTGCAGCACAAATTGACCCTGCAAGACAACCATCAGGTTCAGTAGCACCGGCAGGTGCAGCAGGGCAAATCGGTATCAGAAAAGGTCAAACAGTAATGATTTCTGATGATACAGCAGGTTCTGCATTAAACAACAAAGGTATTGTAACAGCGGTTACAGCTACTACATTTACTGTTGCAATGTATGAAGCAGCAGGTTTAGCAGCTTACGCAGGTACAGCATCAGTTTTCATCTATGGTTCTGAATTTAAAAAAGGAACTGTTGGAATGGAAGGTGGATTAATATCTAACGACTTCATTTTTGAAAACTCTCCAATTATATTAAAAGATAAGTACCAAGTATCAGGTTCTGATATGGCACAAATCGGTTGGATTGAAGTTCAAACAGAAGATGGAGCAAGTGGATATTTATGGTATCTTAAATCAGAACACGAAACTAGATTACGTTTCGATGATTACTTAGAAACAGCGATGGTAGAAGCTGTACCGGCAGAAGCAGGTTCAGGTGTTGCTACTCAAGCAGTTTATGCAGATGCAGGTAACAAAGGTTCTGAAGGGGTATTCTACGTTGTAGAAGCAAGAGGTAACGTTTGGGGTGCAGGAAATCCGGCTGATTTAGCAGGATTTGATAGCATTATTCAAAGATTAGACAAGCAAGGTTCTATTGAAGAAAATGTAATTTTCGTAAACAGAGCATTCTCGTTTGACATTGATGATATGTTAGCAGCTCAAAATTCTTATGGTGCAGGTGGTTCTTCATATGGACTATTTGACAATGATGAGGAAATGGCTCTTAACTTAGGATTTACAGGATTTAGAAGAGGTTACGACTTCTATAAGTCTGAATGGAAATACCTAAATGACCCAACAATGAGAGGTGGATTAGTAGGTGGAGCAATTAATGGACTATTAGTTCCTGCAGGTTCTACTACAGTTTATGACCAAATTTTAGGTAAAAACGCTAAGAGACCTTATTTGCATGTTAGATACAGAGCTTCAGAAGCTGAAGACAGACGTTATAAGTCTTGGATTACAGGTTCTGCAGGTGGAGCAACAAACAAAGATTTAGATGCAATGGAAGTTAACTTCCTTTCTGAAAGATGTGTTTGTACTCTAGGTGCTAACAATTTCTTCTTATTCAAGTCATAAGAAGTGTATATATAATTAAGGGAGGATTAACCTCCTCCCTTTTTTTTTAATCTAATTAAATTTAAATAAAATGAAAAAGACAAAAGAATTTGTAGATAAAGTCTACCGTTTAGTAGGCGATAAATATCCCTTATCTTTTATGTTGGCTACACAACACAGTAGAAGATTCCCATTAATGCATTTTGATAAAGAGACAGGTGTTAACAAACCTATGCGTTATGCTAGAAACCAAAAGTCTCCATTTGTTGACGACCAAGACGGTAATGTTATTTTAGAACCAATTGTGTTTGAAGATGGTATGCTAGTAGTTGCCAAAGAAAATCAAGTGTTACAAGAATTTCTTTCTATACATCCACAAAACGGTGGCGTATTTGAAGAGGTTGATAAAGGCAAAGAAGCAGCTGAAGATGTAGAAACATTATACGCTGAAGTAGATGCATTAATTCTTGCAAGAGAAATGACGTTAACACAGCTCGAAACTATTGGTAGAGTTTTGTTTGGAGATATTAACAAACTAACTACAGCTGAATTAAAAAGAGATATGCTAGTATTTGCTAGAAGACATCCTTCAGATTTAGTAAACATGGTTAATGACCCAATGTTAAAATTATATTCTAAGGTTCAATTATTCTTTGACAATAAACTATTGGTTTATAGAAATGGAAAAAAAGATGTGCACTTTAACACTTCTTCTAACAAGAAGAGAATGGTTAGTGTTCCATACGGAGAAGACCCTGTGTATATAGTATCATCATTTTTACAATCTGATGATGGAATAGAAGCATTAAAACTACTTGAAAAACGCTTGGAAGACAAGTAATTTGAGAAGGGGATGAAAAAATCATCCTCTTTTTTTTTTGCTTATCTTTGTAAAAAAGATAACAGATGATACAACAGGTTTATGATGCTGTTCTTGCTATATTGAATAAGAATAACTACGGTTACTTATCACCTGCAGATTTTAATTTATATGCCCAACAAGCACAATTAGATTTGTTTGAAGATATATTTTATCAATATAACGCTCAAGTCACTAAAGAAAACTTAAGAGGGTCAGGTACAGGTTATGCAGATATTAAGAAAGGTATTGTTGAAGTAATTGATATGTTTTCAGTTACTGCAGCATTGAATCATCTAGCTAACAATACTTACAGTATGCCATCTACTCCAACCACAGGTTCTGATTTTTATTTTATAAACAAAGTTTTATGCTATGATGCGGCAGGTGTTACTTTTACAGGTGAAGCAGAGAGAGTAAGTCAAGCTAAAATAACATTATTAAATAATTCTTTATATACAGCACCAACAACTACATACCCTGCTTACACTACTGAAGGTAGTGTAATGACTGTGTATCCATCATCAATTATACTTGCGGGTCAAGTACAGGCACAATACATAAGATATCCGGCTACTCCACAATGGACATATGTTTCTTTGGGTGCAGCTCAACAACCACAATTTAGTGTAACAGCTAGTTATCAAGATTTTGAACTACCTCTAGATTATTTTCAAGATTTAGTAAATAAAATATTACAATTTGCAGGTATGGAAATTAGAGATGGAGAAATAGTCCAATTTGCTTTAGGACAAGAACAGATTGAAAACCAAGATGAACAATAATGGCTTATATAACAGACTATCAATATTATACAAATAACAATACCACTCCGCAAGATGCTAATTGGGGGTCATATCAATATATAAGTTTAGAAGATGTAGTGACAAACTTTCTGTTGATGTATAATGGAAACCATTCATTAGTGAACAATGAGGAAAGGTTTAAAATTTTGTTTCATGCAAAAAGAGCAATACAAGAATTAAACTATGATGCATTTAAAGAAATCAAAGCATTAGAACTTCAAATAACAGATACTCTTAGATATGTTTTACCTCAAGATTATGTAAATTGGGTAAGGGTTTCTATGTATTATGATGGGTATTTGCGTCCATTGGTAGAAAATGTTCAAATCAATTCTGCAAGTGCGTATCTTCAAGACCATCAAGGTAATATATTGTTTGACCATTTAGGTAATATTTTAAAACCTGAGTATTCAGAATTGACTAGACAAAGATTAACAGGGGTTCAAAAAACACAATATTTAAATCAAGGTGCTCCATATGACGGATATTGGGGTTATTGTTTAGATGGTTTTTGGTATTTTGACATGGCAATAGGAGCGGCATGGGGATTAAATACCGAAACTGCAAATGCAAATCCTACATTTACTATAGATAAAAAAGCGGGGGTTATAAACTTTAGCTCTGCTATGAATGATAAATTGGCTATTTTAGAATACATCTCAGATGGAATGGAAAATGGAGATGATTCTAAAGTAACAGTAAATAAAATGTTTGAAGAGTACATTTATGCTGCTATTGAATTTGGCATCTTAAATAGCAAACTTGGAGTTCAAGAATACATTGTAAATAGAGTTAGAAAAAGAAAATTAGCTTTATTAAGAAATGCAAAATTAAGACTGAGCAATATACATCCGGGTCGTTTGTTACAAAATATGAGAGGTCAAGATAAATGGATAAAGTAAGATGGCAAAATTACAAAGAAATTTCGTACAGGGCAAAATGAATAAAAGCGTTGATGAACGCTTAGTTCCTAATGGACAATACATAGATGCTTTAAATGTTAGACTTGGTTCTACTGAAGATTCTGAAATAGGTTCGGTAGAAAACTCTAAGGGAAACACGCAGCTTACTACATTAACTTTTAACGGGACGAATCTGAGCAATCAAGCAAGATGTATTGGTGCTTATGAGGATGGAGCTAATCAAACAATTTATTGGTTTGTACATGACCCTGCGTATACCGTAGGTGCAGCAGGTAAAATAGATATGATTGTTTCATATGATGCACAAGTTGATACAGTAACTTATCATGTGATTACCATGGATGACGCAACCGGCAACCAAACTACTATATTAAATTTCAACCCTACATATTTAATTCATAGTGTAAATAAAATAGAAGATTTACTTTTTTTTACAGATAATTATAATCCTCCGAGATTTATAAATGTTAAAAGAAACTATCCTAACCCTTTTGGAAATATTGACCAAGTAAGTGCAGAATCATTATTGGTTTTAAAAAAACCCCCTATTACTAGTCCTTCTTTTAATATGTATACTGCTTCAGGTGAAAATACGTTTTTGGAAGACAAACTACTTTGTTTTGCTTATAGATATGAATATGGAGATAATGATTTTTCGGCTACTTCTCAATGGTCAAAAGCAGCTTTTATTCCAAAAGCATTTGGTATAAGTAGTGCTGCGTATACAAATGAAGGAATGGAAAATAGTAGAAATGGAGTTGAGATAACATTTAACACAGGAGGACCTTTAGTAAAAGGAGTAGAGGTTTTATTTAAAAACTCCGGTGATGACGTAATTAAAGTTATTGATAATTTTGATAAAGCTGAATATGGATATACTGATAATCAAGATGTTACAATAACTTTTAACAGCAATCAAATATTTACTGTACTACCAACTGACCAAATAGGGAGATTATTTGATAATGTTCCTTTAAAAGCTGTTACACAAACAATGATTGGTAATAGAATAATATATGGTAATTATTTTGAACAATACAATATGGTTGACTACGCAGGTAGTGAAGTTATTTTAGATTATTCGATAGCATTAGCAAGTGAAGTTGTAGGTCAATTTGCACTAACTGAAACTAAAATAAGTTCTGATTATACTTTTGACCCCACTTCAGGAACACAATCTATAGCTGATTCTGCAGTTACAATAGATTTTACTGACATAAGTTTAGTTCAAGGTGGTTTATTAGAAATAGATATTATTTTTAATCACGCACAATTTACAGGTTCAGGAGGACCTACAGCCCAAACTACAGCAATAAATATAGGATTTGGATTTAATTTAGTTAATAATTATCCCAATGCTTTAGCATTAGCTACCTCAACAGAGTTTATTAATGCTGTTGGAACATCTTCAACAGTATCAACTATAGCTAACGCTTGTACCGGCAACACATGGACAGATACATGGAATTGTGATATGCCAAACAACTTAGATACTTATTTTGCTTACAACTCAGGAATTACTCCTGAAGCGTATCCTAATGTTGGACCTATTAACATAATAACTGACCCTGCAAATGTTAATCAGTTTACTCTTCAATTTCCTGCTATGGCTTGGTCGGATTGTGATGCCGCATCCTGTACACCTGCAAATATTGTGTATGAGTATTTTAAAATTGGTAGTGTAGATGCACAATATAGAGAGCTTTCTGAAACTGAAAGTTTACATAGTGACTTTGATTATGCAGTCGGTATTGTATATATGGATGAATTTAATAGGTCTTCACCTGCATTACTTGCACCTGAAGCGAGTCTTCATGTACCTTGTAGTGCGTCATTGTTTAAAAATAGAATAGATGTTACTATACCTACCGAAATGAATCCTCCGGTTTGGGCACATCGATATAAGTTTGTTTTAAAACCAACTAACACCACATATAATACTATATATACTAATATATTTTTTAATGACCCTGCAACCTCTGCTACATATTTATTATTAGAAGGGGAGAATAATGAAAAAGTTAGTGAGGGTCAAAGATTAAAAGTTAAGGCAGATACCAATGGTGCTTTGGGTAGATGTGCTTATGCTACGATATTAGAAAAAAAATCTCAAGCTGCAGGGTTTGTAAAAGTTCCATCTGCTCTCAACCCTTCTACGGATATTGATGCACCTGCAGGAACATATGCAAAAGTTATTGCCGATGATTTTACAGTTGTAACTTTAAATGAAGATGGGACAGAAGCATCGGAATTAGCGGTTATAGAAGAAAAAAATTCTACTTATACCGATAGTGCAGGTAATTCTGTATATAATGCTTTACTAGTAAATACATTTGATGCATCAAGCACAAATTATGTGGACTATGATGTACCTCAAGGTAGTAGAATTAATTTGTATATTAAGTTTGAAAGAAGAGGTCCGGGTAAAGGTAATGGAAATTGTGAAAGGAGAATATATACTCTTGACTTAAAGTTAACTTCAAGTTCAACTTATTCTAATTTTGCTGAGTGGTTTAATGGAGATAATATACAAGAATATTTAGATGGTGGAGATTGGGTTGGTGGTGATACAGAAGCAGGAAATCCTCCTGAAAACATTTATGATTCAACCTTATTAACTACTGCTTTTGACAGAATGCCTACTAGCTCAGAAGCTCAAATGACGGCAAACTCGGTAACTAAAAATAAATATAAATTTGTAAGAAGTTCAACGGATAACGGTTTATGGTTTTGCACTACAGGAACAGAAAGTTGTAGCGGTGCATTTTCTAAGAAAAAAAGAAGGTCTTCAAGTGAAATGTCTGTTATTGTTTTTAGAGCTGAAAGCACACTTATATTTGAATCAGAACCACAAGAAGCATTGCCTGATGTATTTTTTGAAGGAGACCAAAGTTATCCAATCATTAATCCCGGTCTATCTAATGCAAGACATGGCGGAGGGACAGCTACTCAAATAACTAATGGTAATGTAACTCAGACGGGTGTTACTGCAGGTTTTATAAAAAGTACATTATATAATTGTTACACCTTTGGAAATGGTGCAGAAAGCTATAAAATATTAGATAGGTTAGGAGGTGCTGAGTTAGCACCGGGCAATAGGGTTGTAACGGTTTCTCAACAAGATTACAGGGAAATGCATAGATTTGCTGATTTAACATATAGTGGTAGATTTAGTAATGAGTCAAATATAAACCGACTTAATGAGTTCAACTTAAGTATCTCTAATTTTAAAATCCTTGAAGATTCTTTCGGTTCTATTCAAAAATTATTTGGTAGAGAAACCGATGTATTAGTATTACAAGAGGATAAGATTTCCTATGTACTTGCAGGTAAAAATTTATTATCGGATTCAGCAGGTGGAGGTCAAATAACTTCTGTGCCTGAAATATTAGGTACGCAAATAGCTAGAATTGAAGAGTTTGGTATTAGTCATAATCCGGAAAGTTTTGTTTGTTATGGAAGTGAAAAATATTTTACTGACGCAAAAAGAGGTGCAGTAATTTTATTATCAGGAGTAACTGCACAATCTGAACAACTTGCAGTAATATCTGAATTAGGTATGCGTGGATGGTTTAGAGATTTATTTATAGAGAGTTTTTCAACTCAAAAACTTGGTGGATACGACCCTTATATGAATGAATATGTGTTGTCTAATAACTGTATTGAGTTACCTCAAATTCCACAAGTTGAAAATTGCGGTATACAATTGACATACAATAAGTTAAAAGCAGCAAATACACCAAGAAGTTTTACAGTTGAGCTTGGACAACCTTTAGGTGAGGTGACACTAACATATACTGTACCGATTTTAGCTGCAGGTTTAACATTTAAAATAGATGTGCTATACGCAGGAGTTACTACTTCCACAGGTGATGTAACTGTAGGAGGTACTTTAACATTTGATAAAAATGATTTATCAATCAACACTTGTCTAATTACTCTAACAGTTAGTGATGTCGGGTCTACGGGGGGTCAAATAGATGGTCTAAACCTTGGGGTTAGTTGTCCATCACCCAACACAATAACAGTAAAAGCTATAGTTATTACTACAGACGCAAACGCAGGTTTAACGATTAGAAGGGGTTATAATTACACCGACAATAGTGTTTCTTATCCATCCAATATTGAACAGGTAATAATGACATCAGGCACTTCAACTCCATTAGTATCTAGCTTTTATAGCATTACAGGGTATCAAGGAATTAATTCTATTCCTGTTAATGGTTCAACAGTAGAAATATTTTCTTTAAAGAAACCTGACGACACTTATACTTTTGACGTAACAAGTGATAGATTTGGGTATTTAAGAAGTGCAACAAATTATAATAATAATAGTACCGATTTAAATAATTTATTAACAGCTATAACAAGTGCTAGTAATTGGTTGACTACCAACACATCACTAGCTCCGGGTAAATATTATGGGGATTTTACTATGGATGCCACTAGCAATGATTATTTATATTTGGTATATGATTTAAGAACAACTACAAATGTAAGTTTGTGTTACTCAAACACTTCATTTAACGACGCATGTTGTGGGTGTTCATAAAATAAAATAAATGGGATTAACAGTATCAAAATATTTAGACGGACCAACTTTTGCAACAGCAACTGCTGTGTATGATGATGCAACTTTAACAACAAAAGCTGCTGATGGTTGGTATATGGAAAACAATAAATACCGAAGACAAAGTGCCGGAGTGCTTCAAGGACTTGTAGTTTGTCCAAGTTGTAATGAAACTTGTAGAACAAATGGTCAAGCACCATTATCAGCAGGTGAGGGAACAATTGCAATAGACCAAGGAGCAGGGGTTTATTATGTTACTTTTCAAACAGGAACAGGAATAGGTACATTGAGAACTTTTATTGATGATTTATCAACCAAAGCGTATGGTATACAGATTAGTCATAATAGCACACTTTATAATAAATGGTCAGATGTAGATAACGGCTATCAATCTCCTGCAAGTGGATTAAATGCTATATGGTTAGGAGATTCATCTATAGGACCTACTGCAGGAACAGCGTACACAAGCCAACCAACATTTGTTTGGGATGGAGCTGCATGGGTTTCAGGTAGCACAGTAGGTTATAGTGTTAATAGTGCCGGAACTAATTATACAGCAAATCCGGGGATTACTATGGCGGCTGTGCCAAAAACATTTTCTAGCAACACTACATTAACTCTGACAATATTTAGACCTCCGATAGTAGGGATGGGAGATACTAATGTAGGGCTTATGTGTCCTGACTTACTACCTGCTATACCATATAATACTACTATATTTGCAAATGCAGTTGATGCATGTAATGCAACAGGAACAACGGGGTCTTTTTATTCCGCAGGTTTTGGTTCATCAAATGCTTTAGCACAATTAAATGGATTTGCATTTACAAATTATTATGGAACTACAGCACTTAGTGCAGGTTATTATAAAATTAGTAGTGGAGGTAATGGGTATATGCAAGTATCTAGTAACGGAACAATTATAGCTATAGGTAGTTGTCCTCCTTAAAATTAAAAATATGAGTTGTCAAAATTACACATTAAGTTATAGTAGTGGAGTTCAAGGATTTCCATCCTTCTACTCTTATCACCCTGATTATATGATTGGAATGAATAATTATTTTTATTCCTTTAATCAAGGAAATATATATAGGCATAATTCCAATACTGTGAGAAATCAGTATTATGGTACAAATTATAGCTCTACAATAACAAATGTTTTTAATGATAATCCATTAGAGAGTAAGCTGTTTAAAACTATATGTTTAGAATCAGATTCCCCTTGGGATGTAGATTTTATAAGTGATGTTCAAACCACAGGTTTTATTGCGGATGAATCTTTTGTGAAAAAAGAAGGTGCGTATTTTTCGTATTTAAGAACTGAAGGTGCTACAACAGGTTCAGGTACGCCGATAGATTCTAAACAATATCCTTTACGTTCTATTCAGGGAATTATGAATAGTGCAGCACGAGGAGGTACGGTAGGGAATCCAATAGTACAATTTGATATAGGAGTTAATGCTAATATGGCAACATATATTAATCCACAAATTGTAGTAAATGACTATTTGTATTGGAGTGATGTAACTCAAGCAAATCCTGAACTTACTTACGCAGGGCAAATACAATCTATTTCATATTCAGCTATAAATGGTATAGTTTCAATATTAATAGACGCTGCAGGAGCTGCGGTTATTCCTGCAGGAACTCTGTATTTTGCAGCTGTTAAAAACCAAATTGCAGAATCTTATGGTATCTTAGGACATTATGGCAGGTTTAAGTTAACTAACAATACAACACAAGCTACAGAACTATTTGCAGTTCAGTCAGATGTTATGAAAAGTTATCCTTAAAATTAGTATCTTTGTGCTAAATGAAATTTAATATTAGGGTACTTAAAGAAAACGACTATAATGATATCCTAGTTCCTTGGTGGAAAGATTGGGGTTGGACACCTCCGGTAAAAGATTTTTTACCACTAGACGGGCTTGGTGGTATCATGATAGAATGGAAGGAAGTTCCTGTTTGTGCAGGATTTATATATTACACAAACAGTAAAGTGGCTTGGATAGATTGGGTGGTGTCTAATAAAAATTTTAGAGAAAAACCTCATCGTAAAGATGCGTTGCATTTATTAGTGCAAACATTGAGCGATGTAGCAAAAGAAACAGAAAATAAATATATATACGCCCACAATAATAATATATTTTTAACACAGACATTTATGGATAACGGGTATTTAAAAGGAAGTAAAAGTATAGAATTAATAAAACATTTATAATGGGATTAGAAACATCAGTAATATTAGCAATTGCGGCATTAGCAACCACAACAGGAACAACAGTAGCTTCAGGAGTACAAGCGGGTCGTGCAAAAAAAGACATGGCGGCAGCTGAAGACCGAGCTCAAATGTTTATGGATGAAGCAAGAGGAAAATTAGATATAAACTCATATGATGAACTATCGTTGCGTACCGAAGTATTTGATAAGCAAAGAGACCAATTAGCTGCTCTTGGCTCAAATATAGTATCAGCTGTTAGTCAAAGCGATAGACCAATGGCATCTATACAAAACGTTGTAAGTGCGGTAATGGATTCAGAATCCAAAATTACAGATAAAGAAGTAAAAGAATTACAAGATTTAGATTTAGTACAGGCAGAAGAAGAGTCAAGATTAAAAGACATTGGTATACAACTAGATTTAGGGGAAGTTGCAGGTGCACAAAAAGAAATGGCAGACGCAAAAGCTGCTCACGCACAATATAAAAAGGATTTTGCGAGTGGCTTGACAAGTACACTTATGCAAGGAGTACAATTAGGTGTTCCATTATTTCAGAAGTCGGCACAGATGAAAGGAATTGAAAATTTTTCATTTAATGATATGACAGGTGCAGACGCATTAAAAGGTAAACTAACAGATAGTGAATTTTTAAAAGGATTGGGTGAGGGTAAAGGTTTTGCAGGTTTAACTCGTGATGACCTAACAGGTTTAGCAAATTTACAAGGTGATGAACTTACTAACTTTTTTAGAAATAAATTATCTGCAGGTAATATTAAATATTTATCAGACCCATCTAAAGGAAATGTAAATCCTTTTGTTCCTCAAACGGTTACTTCTATGAACAAAACTATGTCTGACTTAAGTATGAATCCTTACAATATAGGAACAGGTGCGGGAACTCAAGATTTAAATGCTCTCGCTACTGCATTAGGAGTGCCGCTAGAAGCTCTTAAGGCATTAATCACAAATCAAAAAGGATAGTATATGGCAACGAGTTTTGGATATGTAAGAGAAGACAGGGAAGATAGAGTCAATTGGGCACAAATTGGGAAGGATGCAAGTCAAGCAATTTTAGATGAAAGACAACGTAGAATTGACGAGAAGGAAAGAATAAGAGTAGAGTCAAAGGAATTTAACGACGAGCTCTATGATGCTATTCCATCTGACAATAATCTAATTAGAACTCAAGCGTTAGACATGGC
>TARA_R100000742_G_C4279658_1_pt1 | contig 16323 bp, 15 predicted proteins | sample TARA_R100000742 | Tara Oceans TARA_R100000742 (sample SAMEA2623309) | marine metagenome | biome: marine biome (ENVO:00000447); feature: deep chlorophyll maximum layer (ENVO:xxxxxxxx); material: "saline water (ENVO:00002010), including plankton (ENVO:xxxxxxxx)" | depth 40 m | reverse complement strand
AGTTCAGCAGTAGAAGTACTTGCAACTGTGTAATGTTTCCATTCCCACTTCTGTAACATCCTACCTCTTGAATCTCTTAAGTATTCTTTTGTGCTTGGTTTTAATTTTGGTGCCATATTATTTTTTATAATTACCGAATCCTTTTATTCCTCCCTCTTGGTCAGCCTCTCTCATATAATTCTTTTTCATATTATAAGGACGAACCTTAGGAGCTTTTACATTTTTACCTGGTGTAGGTTTTCCATATTTTGTTGCCATAATTATATTCTTTCTTCAAATTCAGCTACCTTTCCTACCTTATTATCATACACTAAGGCTAAAGCAGCTCGTACACTATGCACGAAGTTATTATCTTTATGCCATCTATCTGCTCCAGATAAACTAGGCATTTGTTGTATTCTCACTCCCTTTATCTCTTTAGCCATGTAGTGATGTTTATCACCTGTATGTACTTCTCTATATGTAGCATCTCCAAACCATTTACTATATGTTGGATGTGTTGCAAATAACAGAGGGAGAGCATCAAGTTTACAGTTTCCATGATGAAAACCAATAAATGTATTACCAACTACCGTAGCCTTTATAAGACCTTCTTCTCTTACAAAAGTTATATTGTCATCAGCTTTAAAATATATATCCAAAGCATGAGCCAAATAATAAGATTTAGTTCGATCGTGATTACCTTGTACAAGTATTACTTCTACATGTTCACTATTAGCCTTTAACATCTTTATAGTATCTACAAGAACATTAAATCCTTGTTCATACTCTGTAGCATAATCCATCATTATATCTTGAGGAGTGCCATTAGTAGTAGACTTCTGATAATTATCTGTATGAAAGAAATCATTAGATATAGGAAACACCACTTTATTTATATCATAAACTGATCTAACCTTCTCTGTGAGGTTCTCTGCAACATCAAAGAATCTCATAACTCTAACCTCCGGATCATTATCCCCATCCACATGTCTCTTAGCTAAATGGTAATCAGAAATAGATAACTCTATATCTGCTTTTAGTTTAGACTCATTGCGTTTAGGGGAAGGGATTGGAATGTAGTTTGATTTATAGTTCTTTAAGAACTTGCTGAAATCTTCAGCTGTATAATCTTTCGCACCTTTTCTTCTAGAAAAGACTGAAGATGTGAACTTCCCACTGGGAAGAACTTTAGACCAATAGTTTGTAATAACATACCTTTCTAGGTCTATCTTGTGTAATTTAGCTAACTCTATATCACTTTTTGGTTCAAAGTCTAGAGTTATTGTGCTTTCTATTGTCCCTTGTTCATTGCTAACCTTTCTTACTGCTTCTTCAAATTGTTTACTGTTGGTTGCACTATCTAAGAACTTATCTCCTTCCTCATATTTCTTACCCTTTAGTTCTTTTATTAATTCATTTACTTCTTCAACTGTGATATTTAATTTATCAGCATACCACTGTTTACTTCTTTTTCTTCTCAACAGCTCTTTCAGCTGATCAAGAAGACTCTGATTCTCAGACATATATATCGTATTTAATTAGAAAATATCTCAAAGATAGATAAATTATTTCATTTTACATAAAAAAATTAACCATCAGGGTTATTCTTTATAATTAGTTTGGTTATAAATAAAAACTCCCAAGGGCATTATAGCCCCTAGGAGAAGTTCTCTAAAACCAACAAAAGAGAACTTTTTATATTTTCTAAGAATTAAAACGGTCCATCATCACAACAGTATTGATGATACCATGTAAATTCAAAATCATCTCCTGAAGCTCCGCTAAAAGTAAATTCTGCTACTTCACAAGGAGTTTCTAATTGATTTCCTACTACATTGTAGTTACTTATATCAAGTACTCCTATATTACCGTTTCCATTGTTCTGAGTATTTACCATCTCTATGGTATTTCTATAACTAATAAGAGAGGGATCAAAAAAGGATAAAGTCATATTACCTAGGGGACATGCAAAGTTAGGTTGGGTTATAATTTGAGGAACATTACTAGCCACCATTACTGATCCATCTTGAGATGCTGCACTTAGATCTACTGATCCTATAGTCACTCCATTTAATACTATATCAAAGTTGTCTTGTATAGTGGCAGAGTTATTACATATACTAATTACTATTGTTTGTGCTGGACAATTAGGTTTAGTTGATATATCAATATCTTCATATGTTCCTGCACAGTCTGGATTAGTGGAGACTATTCTAACAATAGAGGTACCCACCGGAGCATTATATGATACAAATCCTACCAACAATTGTACTGCTGTTATATTCGTTTCAAATGCTTCAGTAAAACCATTGACCTGAGAAAACAAGTCAAAAGGTCCTGCATCACTTCCTATACTATTAGCCTGTATTAATATTGCCATCTTATGTGGTTATAGGGGTATCTACAAAATTACTACAGTCCGCATTATTATTTTGTATTCTAACGATTGTACTTCCAGCCGGTACATTAAATGTACTATACCCAAGTGTACCTGTTAATACAGTGATAGATATACCAGTGTCAAAAGGAACAGTATAATTATCTGCATCCGAGTAAAGATCACAGGGACCTGAACATGCTCCTGCTGATGTTAATTTTATATTTGTTAAAACCATATCTAATTTATTTTAAGCCGTACAAGGGAATTTAGAAAGTATTTCACCTAGATTTGATACTTTGATGTTATAACTACTAGTTGTTGGACCTGCTATTGAAGGCTCATAGTGCCAATACTCGTTTTGTCCGTTAAATGCAGCAGTACCTTGTGAGTTATTATATAACATATCTCCTACATCAGGCAGAGGTCCGAGTCCATCTTTCCATACAAAACTAATTAAATCATAGTCACAAGCTGCACCAGCAGCACTGCTAGGTGTAGATTGTAAGGATCTCAATGCTGGCCATAAGTTATTTAAAGTAGTAGTAGTAGTAGTTGGTGGTGGTTGTTTAGTAGTTGTAGTCCCTGATATAACAGCACTTGCACCGTTTAATGAACAATCACATGTTGTAGTAGTTGTAGTTGTTGAAGAAGAAGTACTGGTTGTTGTAGTACTTGTACTAGAACTAGAACTTGTAGTTGTTGTTGTTGTAATTTCTTTATATGTATCAGCAACAAAACTAAAGTCTACATCAACTCCTGCTCCAGTATAATCCGGACTCATAAGAGTTACAAAAGTATTACTACACAAATTACATACATCTTGTGCCTGATATAATAAACCATCTTTTTGAATAGTATTAATAAAGTTGTATATACCTGTTCTATCACTATCTATCGTAGCAGAAACTACATCTCCTGGTAAGATTTGTATAGTTCCACTTTGTGTAGAAGCATTACCTGTAATAGTTGCATCTACTACATTAACTCCATTAACATCTATTTTTAAGTTACTACTTTGTGGATCTGCTGCAAGTAGAGAACCTGGAGTGTTCGTTATCAGCTCCCAGTTAAGTTTATTAGGGGGTTGTTCTGTTGTAGTAGTTGAAGTGGATGTTGAAGTACTTGTAGTAGTTGATGTACTAGAACTAGTTGTAGTAGTTGTTGTAGGACAATTAGTAGGGATCTCTATACAATTAGTACATACGCCTGTAGAACAAACTTTAACAGTGGAAGTTCCTGGAGGAGCTGTTACTATGTATCCAGCAATTAAACTTGCAGCAGGAACTTGTGTAGCAAAAGCCTGTACAAAGTTATCTACATTTGAAAATAAATCAAATGGTCCTGCTTGTCCGTCTACTGTTAATGTTATTTCTATTAAAGCCATAATTATACTGTTGTGGTTGTTGTTGTTGTTGGTTGTTGTAATATAATATCAAAACTATTCTCACATAGTGAATCTGATGCTACTTTGATTGTAGTAGTAAAATCAGGAACTACAGTACTAGTGTATCCTGCCAATAAACTAGCTTTACTTATGCTAGTTTCAAAAGCAGCAGTGAACCCATCTACATCTGAGAATAGATTGAAGGGTCCAGTGTTATTTCCTGCAGTGGTTAGTTGTATAAATGCTTCCATATTATGGGCAACAGTTATTTAAAGTTTCATTTATATTTATAATGTTCTCTTTCATTAATGCAATTTCTTGTGTGTTTGTTGCTTGTTGATTCTTCAATGTACAAAGAAGTTCATCGATTTTAGATAAAGCAACGTTTAAATCATCGCAAGGCTGAACGTTAGAACAAGGTAATATCGGTCCATTGTATGTAATAGATTTAGAAAAATGTACTCCAGTTTTACATGGATCACAAGTTACCGTGCTGGAACATCCACAAGGAGTGTTCACAACTACATCAGTACAACAAGGATTAGTAGGTAAGTATGCCATTGTTTTTAGTATTAAGGTATGTAAATTATATAGTATGATGCATAACTAGGTTGGTAGTTATCGTGTGATAGTCCTCCACCAAAAGGTTGAATATCTACATCAGTAGCACAAGATAAACTAACACTGTCAGTTAATCCTACAGTAGCTGAAACTGATGTTCCTCTCAGAGCATATCCTAAGTTACCTCCTGTTGATTTCCCTTCCTGAACAAAGTTGTTAGTTGCAACAGGATTAGTCTCATCAAGATTTCCTAAAGATACACAGTGGTGTGTGTGAGCTGCAGGAGTTATTATTGAAGTAGCCACATTGTTATGATTATGTGAAGGGATCTGAGCAGTAGTTAAAGTAACTTGATTAGATCCATGAACTGTTCCAAAATCGTATGCAGGATTACCAGCAACCGCAGGATCAACTACATTAGATAAAGAACTTCCAACCATATCAGTTGAAGCAACTACAACTCTTCCTCTTAGATCTGGTGTTCCATTTTGTCCATTACATAGAAAAATTCTATCCCAGTCACCTATACCTGCACCATTTGAATCAAATGGAGTTAAAGGTCCAAAATATGGTTGAGCAGAATATGGAACCATCCTATTACTTATCAATTGTTGTTGAGGATTAGTATTTAGATAATTCTCTATGTATGTATTTATGTCAACAATTTGTACATAGTTAGTAGTAACATCAGTAATAAAAGTATTCAGTGATTGCTCAACTTCACATAACTTTACTATGGTTTGTTGTAATACCTCTACTGTACTAGTATCATCTGTAACTGCTCCTATACATTCTAAATTATAGGCAGTTGCTGATTTTTGATTTCCTGAATTAGCTATTTCTTCATTTAACTCACATATAGTTCTTATTATAGCAGTTAAATAATCATTTAAAGATAAAGGTTGACAATCATCTAGATGAGCCTGTACTACAGGACATATATCTGACGGTTGGACAACAGGATGTATTCCTGTGCCATCAAGTGCAGAACCTAAAAAGGTAATAAGTGCTTGCTCTACATAAGATAGAGAATCACCATTTTGTATTCCCATTATAGGAACGTCTACACCTGTATATTTAACGCACTTGTCTGAAGTAATTTCAGTACAGCCGTTATAACAGTTTGAGCAATTTTGTGTTGACATAATTTTATTATTTTATTTGTTCACCTTATGGTGATGTTTGACTAAATCCGATTGTTATAGTTCCACCAGTTACATTAGTTGGACTAAATGTAGTAGTAATAGGTCCTATTATACTTTGAGCTACACCCGTATCACTATCTGAAACTAATGAAGCACCTGCCCCTATTGCTGTTTGTAATATTGTATCATCATCTCCAGGAGCTGATTTCTGATAAGACATTTCTAATTCATATACGTGACCTTCTTGGAAGAACTCAGTAGTGTAGGTTCCATCACTTGCTGTAGTAGATGTCTTCTCAAAGAACTTTCCTATATTAGAATCTGTTGTATCAGTAATACTTAAAAACTGAGCCGTACTTCCTATATCTTCCATATCTACAGTAATACTCGATGTTGAAGCAGCAGTTACAATAACTTTATATTTTATCTTTGGATCTGTTGGTGTAGCACCTATTGTTAATAAAGTTAAGGTATCTGTCTTAGAACCATTAGCTGCTATAAAACCTGAATCCGTATCCAGTAAAGTTACACCTCCTGATACACTTCCTTTATACTGTTCATGTTCTGCATATTGTGGGTAGGATGAAGGGTTGTTATCTGTAGTAAGACTTTGAGTTATCTTGTCTCCTGGACTCACTGTGAATGTTCCACTACCTGTAGGAGTACCTGAATCAAATGTTAGAGGACCTACTACTGTAACTCCGTTATTAAATATTTCAAGTGTTGTATCTCTCCAAGACTTAGTAGTACTAGGCTCTACACCTTCAAACTCCCAAGTCATTACAAAAGATGTAGTAGTAGAAGTAGTAGTGGTTGTAGGTTCAACATTTCCCTTCATTTCTAAATCCTCTGTAGCTCCTGTTTTTGTAAAGGAGAATGTAGAAACTTTTGATCCAGTTTCTAGTGATGTGTCGTTTAATAGAACAACACCATCAAGAATTCCTCTATTATTAAGATTATTTGTACCAGCCTTAGTGTTGGTTATTGTTACAGCTATAGTATCACCTGTATTACAGTCTACGAATCCAGTAGTTGGGGTTGTTGCTGTTGTAATAGATGAGGTGGCTTCAGATACACCATTTCTAGATATCTCCATACTCACAGTATCTATATCCGCAGGAGTATCAGTCTCAAGATACCAATTTAATTTAACAGTTGGAACTGCAGTAGTTGTTGTAGTGGACGTACTAGATGTAGAACTACTTGTAGTAGTAGTGGTTGTAGGCACAGGAGTAGTTGTTGTTGTAGTGGTTGGTGTACAATCTCCATATGCAGTAACTTTATAACCATCTCCAGTTGTGTAATCAAAGGTAGAAAGCACTGATGTTAAGTCTTGACCATTTATATCTATATTTGAAAATTGGAATGCAGACATAGCTGAAAATATATTAGCGTTAGTACTAAAGTTACCATGAGGAACAGTAACTGCTCCAACTCCAACATTAGTATATTGATACACTGCATTATATTCTACTCCTCCTATATTAAATACTACATCATAGTTGACATTTGGAACTGCAAGCCAGTTTGTATAACTTGTTGTGTTTGTAGTTGGTCCTGTATTAAAATTAGCTCGAGCATATAGAGAGGGATTAGTTGCTGGGACTGTAGGTGATGTATACCAAGTGTCATTAACTATAAGAGTTGTATAGTCAAACTCTAGACATCCAACTAATGGTGCTACAGTTGTTGTAGTTGTAGTTGTAGGTACAGGGGTAGTTGTACTAGTAGTTGTACTAGAAGTGCTCGTAGAAGTGCTCGTAGAGGTACTAGTTGATGTACTAGTGGACGTGCTAGTACTTGTAGAACTACTTGTTGTTGTAGTGGTATTACCCCCACAGTTAGCTTCTAGTGAACCTGTAAATCCTACTTGCCAGTATTCTTCATTCTCACAATATATAATTTTCTCATCACTTGCACCATCAATAGTTATGTATTCAACACTATCAGGGTCTATCATTAATGATGATCCTACTCCTCCAGTGGTTACATATTGTTCTATTCCTAATTGATCTACTATATCATCTATTCTACATGCGAGACCATATATAGTACCAGTAGCATTACCTGAACCAGCATAAACTAGTCCTACTATTTTAATTACTCCGTTAAAATCTGCTAATAACATAGATCCGGAATCACCACTATATATAGGGTTATAACATCCTGGAGTTTGAGAATTAGGATCTTCTTGTGTAGGTTTTACAAACTGTATAGATCTTGTAAATGTACATGGTACAGCATAATCACTATCAACACATAGAAGATCTAAATCAGCTTGTGTAGGATTTTGCATTTGATAGCATATTGGACTTACTAGCTGAGGAGAAGAACTTACTCTTAGAGGACACTCAGGTTCCAATCCTTTAGCACCAGTTCTGTAACCAGCTGTATATAAAGGAGGATTTGTAGCTAATATATTATCTAACTCTTGAGTGCTTGCAAAAGGTGGAGCGTCTGGTCCCATTATAGATTCCAGTCCTACTTGTAACCAAGATGCAGTTGATGAAAAATCTTCCTGTGCTACTGAACATATAGCAGCATCCACTTGATTTACTTGTCCTGAAGCAATAGAATGTATAGGAACATATCTTAAACTTACTCCGAAGTTATTAGATGTAGGTGTACTAGGACCTTGTACATTATTATAAACTCTATTTACAGGAAATGCGTCATTTAATAAAAAGCCATTAATGTCTCTATCAGATGTAAAGAAAGCATCATTAATTGAAACGTGATTGTTTGTTAAACCCACCACACCACTAGTTGCACTGTGTATTACAAAACCTCCTAGAGTTCCTACAGTTGAATCATTGTTTCTACTTGATACAGCTATTCCACTTTTTAAAGGTCTTTGGGTAGCTCTATTGGCTGCATTATGTGGATTAGGATTTATATTACCACAATCACCGTCACATGTCATACGTATATTATAAGATATTTCTACGACATCAGTTTTTATTTTTAAACCATCTACATCCACTTCAGCACTCACTAACTCACCTGCTGGTATTTGAGAAATTGGTTTCTTTTCTGGAACTGCTATTTGAATAGCAAACTCTCCAGTGTCCACTCCATTAACTATCTTCTTCCCTAGCCCAATACCAGTAGCTTTAGGATACAGTTTGTGTAGCTCTAAAATCTTATCATGTACTGCTTGTGTTACTTCCATCTTATACTGATTGGTTAAAAAGGTTAAATTTAGTAAATATTGTTCTTACTCCTGGAACTGCAGTGGTTGTAGTGGTTGTTGTATTAGGATCTGTTGTAGTTGTAGTAGTTGTACCACCAAATACCAGTCCATCACTAATTCTACATTCAGGAGTAGAAGCAAAGTCACCAGGTCCATTAGTTGGGAAGCCCATATTAGAAGGTGGATTATCTAGTTTTGTCCATTCTTGAGTTTCTACATCTAATCTCCAAACTCCTGTAAGGTCTGGTTGGGATGCCGATATAGTAGAAGGTCCAATATAAATACCTCCATCATAAAAACCTATTGCTGCAGAAGTTCTTATACCTGATGGTACGGCTACAACTCCATCCAATGTATTTGTTTCATAATCAAACTGCAGTATCCAGCTTGCTTGACCACTTTCGTCTAATGGTGGAATAAAAGCCCCAATAATAATCTTACTTGGAGTGCCATCTTGATTAAACAGTACTAATAGATCTCCTGATGCAAAGTAACCTGTAGTTGCTGATAAATCTATTTTAACATTGTAAGATAATACTCCTCCTACAAGATCCCACTCTAATATTTTACTTACAGCGTTTGGAGAATTAGCTCCTTGTTGCCAATTTCCTAAGAATTTGTTGTCATTTACTGCTGTCATTACAGCACCATAGAATCTCACATCGTCATTTGGATAATCAATAAATTCTTCATTCCATGTAAGATTCGAAGGAATTCCATTTACATTTGTGTATCCATACCTTGTTATTTTTGGTATGCCTCCTATAAGGGGTTTATCTACTATAAGGTAGTTTTCACTTATTCCAAAGTTAGGTGAACCTGTTGCAGTGCCTGGTGGTAATAATATTTCTTGTTCAGTATTTGCATTTACATCCCAAGCAAAGTATTTTTTAAATGCTATTACTCCAGGGTAACATCTTCCTGCATTACTTGGATTATTACAATTGTTTGAACCAGCTGCATCTGTAGAATAAACTAATACACAATTTGAAGGAGGAGTTGCACATCCTAAGAATAATGGTCCACCTGTTGGTGCGTTACCAGTTATAGTCATAGTTGTGAAGTTAGAAGGAGCAGTAACTAAAAACTCTCCATCTCCTTCATTACCATATGCAGTTTCTAATGGAGGATTTGGTACTCCACCGAATAGTCTATTACCATCAACTTGAACATAACATCCTTGATTTATGGAAAGTGTTGGAGTTCCACCGTTAGTTTCTACATAGTATACATCACCAGAAGTACCCTCTGCATTACTATTTAGAACTCCAGCTCTAATTGGAAGATTATTCATCGCTATAGGGAAGGTAATTGTAATACCAAAGTTATTACCTTGTACCATACGACTCACAACTTGTCCTTCAGAGGATGGTCTTGTAAGTCCACTACATCCTAAGAATCCACCAGAACTAGCTCCTTGGAATGACCATGCGTTTATATTACCTGATAGACTTGCTGTACATGTCATTCCTTGATATTGGAATGTTTGTTGTCCTAGATAAATACCATCATCATCCAAGAAAGCAGGGAACCATGTAAGACCACAATCAGGATCAACTTCAGAAGTTACAAATTCAATATTAGAACAATGTGTAGCTGAACTCAACCACTCATTAGAACTAATTACCTGAGTAGTAAGTGTTAAGTTGTAAGGAGCTGATTGATCCATTGTGTAAACCTCTAAAGTTTCTGGATGTAACACTTGTGCTAATCCATTAACACCCCAGAAAGGTGCGTCTTTTACTCCTGTATAAGTATTTGTAAACTGTGGATATCCATTATTCTGTAGGTGTTGTTCTTGAATAGCTTGATTGCTTATAAGAAATTCAGGATTACTTGGAGTTACAGGGAACACTCTTATGTAGTTACCTACGTAAATTGACTGTCCAGATCCATCAGGGAACAAATCTGTTCTATATCCTAATACAAGTTGTCCTGAGTTTGTATAGGTAAGGTTACTTATTTTAGATGTATTTACACCTGCAGAAGCTGCCCACGCAGATGAAAGATCATTATTATTTACTGTAATATCTCCTGCAGCTGCAATACTAAATTCATGAATATACATACTACCAGTTCCACCAGTACCTGGAAGTACTGTTGTTAATTCATAACCTGTTCCAATGATAAGGGTATCATTGTCTATCGCAGTCATAGCCCATACAGAACTTCCTCCGAGATTAGCTCCACTGTACTGTCCTGTACGTACGGTTATCTCTCTTACATAAGTTAATGTAGGAACTGTACCAGTTGCATCTATATCCCACTCTCTAATATATACTTTGTCATCATTATCATTATCTAGATTAGATCCTTGATCAACTATACTAGCTAACCATACTTTGTCTTCTGTAGCACAGATAGGTCTCTCAATACCTACTGTCTGATTAAAGTCATTAGGAACTAATACATCCGTAGCTGTGTTTGTATCAAAGTCATACACACCAATTAATCCTGGATCACCTCCATTAGTAGACCATAGACATGGTATACCAAATGGATCTGGGAAGTAAGTTGTTGTGGTAGTTGTTGTAGGTGCTGGAGTGGTGGTAGTTGTTGTTGTAATATTACAATCAATCACACCACTAAAGTTACAGTTAAGAGTTGTTGTAGTTGTTGTTGTACTACTTGTTGAAGTTGTAGTAGTTGTACTTGTACTAGATGTACTAGTAGTAGTAGTTGTAGGATTAGGACAAGGAGTGATAGCACATGTAGTAATTTCACATACTGTTGGTTCATTACAGAATGGTACACAACCAACTGTAAGACGAATAACCTTGCTAGCAATATCCTCGGTACTTACATTAGGACAACTTTCAGCATAATGAGTATCACAAAATCTGTGTTGTAATACACGTTTGTAGACTAACAGTTCAGATATCTGACTAACAGCAATGTCTCGGTTCAACGCAAATACAACATTGTTGTATAAATTGTTGCCAAGCTCTGCAAGTTTGCAGTCTATCTTTCTAAGTAAATCAGGAATGTTTGCACACTCCTTACAATTCGTTAGTCTTGGGGATATCATATATCTTACTTTTTACCTTTGTCTCTCTCTAATTTAGCTTTACAGGCAGCACATAGACCATCTTTTAGTCTACAACCACATCCCACCTTAACACCACACGATGCACACTGTGCCATATTATCTAAAGTTTATTTTGTAATTGTTTCCTGTACAACCACAATTTGATTTTATAAATGTATCAAGCATATTACTAGCTTGATGGTATAGTTTCATTGCTTCTTTTTCAGCACAATTATTAGCAGCTGCTAATGATCCTTGAATAAAGAAGTTAATGGTATTTAATGTAACGTTTGATTGTTCTCTTAGAGCACTATCACATTCCATCATATTTAACTTTAAAAACGCATTGTCAAACTTCTCTTGAAGCTTATCAACACGCATTATTGTTTTCTCTACATAATTCTTATATGCAGGTGCAATAGAGTATTTCAGATAGTATATACCGTCTGGAATATCTTGTTTACATCCAGCTTCAGTTATTCCTAAAGTATCGGATGCAAAAATGTTTGTCTCTAAAGGTTTAAAAGGTAAGATTTGTGTCCCAAAGTTAGGTATCTCTATTTCAATTGTAGGAGATGAAACTAATGGTGGGTCATCTGGATATACAGACGCATCAGTAACTGCAAGTAACTTTACACTATAACTAGGAGGTACAATAAGATCTAACTGTAAATTGGCTGCCATAAGGATTGATTAAAAAAAAAATACCAGAGGATTGAGCGTTTAATCCTCTCACCTCTGGTATTATAGGTTAGTATTGTTTTATGTAACTCTCTTCTTACGGAGCAGTTGTTGTTGTAGTTGTAGTGATACACTCATTGTTATCTACTACAGCTCCTAAAGCAGCAACTAATACAGTTGATATTGCCGCAGATTGTCCTGCAGAAGCATCATTATTAGGTACAGCAATTATAACAATATTGTCCATGTGGATATAATCTCCCCATTGGTAAGCAGCTTTATCATATTCGTTGAATCGGATATAATAGCTATCATACACAATGTTGTCTGCTACATAAGACTCAAAGTTTTCATTGTAACCGCCCATTCTATATAGAGACTTCAAGTACCCAGCTTGGTAGCTATAGTAATTGATCTCAGCTTGTTTCCATTCAGCAGATAATCCTGAAGGGTAACTAGCAGTTTGGACTACAGAAGATGTTGCAACAATGTTACAAGCATCAGCAACGATGAAGTCAGCAGTTGTAGCAGGTCCTTCATATACAAAAGAATTAAAGTACATTCTGTCATATTCAAATGGGAATGCAGCAACATCACAAGGTTGACCATATTTAGTTAATGGCTTACCATGAATTCTTAAGATTGTTCCACCAACATTTTCGAAAGTAAAGAAACTATCGAAAGAAACGTTGTCTGGGTTATTACCTGGAGCTTTCTTATTGAAAGCAACGATAAGTGAATCGATTAATGCATTTACATCAACATCAACACATGGATCACCACCACAATCACAGCAAGGTGCTTGTACAGTTACCGAACGTGTAAATCCGTTAAAGTATAATGTATTAATATAGTTTGAAAATGCTCTAAGTGTTACAGTAACGATCTCACCACATTGTACTTTGAAGTCTGTGATGTCAGTAATCTGATTAGCAGCTGTTGCACAACCAGAAACTTTATACCATTCTGTTACATTAGAATTACAGGTTTTCACTGCGGATCCCTCACCTGGGCATCCTTTAATTTTGTCGGATCTTTTAGAACCTTGCAAATAAGTATTTGCTCTACCTTGTGCCACATAGAAATATGGCGAAGCAGCAATGTCTGTTGCATCAACAGCAGTGTAAGTACTACTGAAAAATCCAAGTTCCCCTGCAGCTAAGTCTTGGGTAGATTTCGTACCAGAGCTAGGCAAAGATTCTCCTACTGGCACCACGAATAACGTGGTTAACGCGAATGTACTCATAATTTATTGTATTTAAGGGTTATAGTTATTATTCATTTGTTTGGATTCTAAATTGTGCACTTTGTACAGCAGCAGCGTTCTCTGTGTACATAGCTAGATTCTGAACTGTTAAATCTACAATTTCATCTTCTAGATATTCTTCTAGTTCACAATTTACATCCGTGGATGGTGTCCCATCCAGCATGATATACCCTGCTTTGTTTATATATACAGGATATCTCATATACATTATGTATATCATTGTGGGGGTAAATGTACCGTCCGTATAGATACTTATATTGTTAGAAGACAATGCATTTAATGTCTCCTGATACTCAAAGCTTGGCTTGTAATGATCATTGTTAAGTAGTAGAGAGATATCTCCATGCTTACTTAGATCTTTATTAATCCAAATCTTACGGTCTTTGCATCTTCCTTTATCAGCTAACACATAACTATCTACATAAAACATGTATTTAGGTTTAAGCTGTGTAAGGTCAGCATCCCACTGATGTAATTCTTTGTTTGATTCCACTAATGCTAGTGGTTGGTTGGTAAAATCTACAACTAGATTCTGTAAATCTTCATACCTTTTTTTAAAGGCATCAAACCCTAACTTGTTAGGGACTGGAAAACCATCAACTTTTTGTTTTATCAACTTAATCTGAGCCTCATTCAAACTCAAGATTTTGTCTTCTAGTGCAATTTGTTGATGCTCATTAGTTGATAGTTTATTTAGTTTTTGGTCAATCTTGTATAATAAACTATCGACTGGTATCATATTTAACTAGTTTTATAAAAACTAGCCACTTATACCGCAGCTAGTTTTTTAGATTTTAATTTCTTTTCAAGCACTATTAAATCATCTTGGTGATCTTCATCAACTAGATATTTAACTAACTCGTCTTCATCCATTGCTACCTCATAATCTCCTTCATATATCTTGCCACTTGGCTTAACTCTATAGATAGAATGTTGGATAGCTTGTTTAATTAAATCTTTTATATGGAGTAAATTGTCTTTCATATCAGCAAATCTACTGAAAACTTCTACAGGATTTAATCCTTTGAAGGTTCCACTCTTAACTTCAGATTGTTTTAACATGTTATCAACTAAGTTATAAACAACTTCTTCTTTTGAGTCTGTCGATACTGGTAATCCAAGTAGTCTTGCAACTTTTCTCTTCTTCTCCATACTCATTGCATCAAATTTAATGATAGCTTTGTTTATAGATTGCTTCTTCTTGTAAACTATTTGACTTTCAATCTCATCATTTACAACATAAAACTGTGTATCTGCTGGAAATTCACCTCTTTCCCAAGCTTGGTATGAAGATGCAATTGTTGGATGCACTCTTAACCAGGCAAAAGAAAGCTCTTGAATAGGAAGATTTAAGTCATACATGTTATCACCATCTAAAAGTTTTACAGCTTTAACATGTAAGTTATCTTGAGTTCCTGTTGATAATCCATAGTTCCAAAACTTTGATCTTGGTCCTAAGTCTACATCACCAAGAGCAGCTTGAAGCTTGTCTCTAAGTGCAGTTACTCTTTCAATCTCCAGTTCTTTTTCAAGTGGATCTTGAATTCTTTTAATGTAACCAGCATCAGGATCTAGACCTGTTCGGTATTTACCATCTAACTCTTTATAAGGATACTTAAAAACCCCTGTACCAGGAATTCTTGTCATACCTGCTTTAGATAGACCACTCTGAAGGGTCTGTATCTGACTGCTATTATACTCTTTTTTAATCGTAGAGATTTTTCCTAATTTACCCATAATGTAGTTTAATTAATTATTCTTTGGTTTATAATCTTAGTAGAGTGATCCAATTGAATGGGTAGAACTTAATCATCACTCTGAGTGAGAAGGTTGTCCCCTCTGAGGAGGGACAGTGTGGGTGAGGGGACTACTTCTCTGAGAAGGGTGAATTAAATCACCTTATTCTTCTTTATTAGAACTGTGGTATTTCCTCAATAAGTACAGTTCTTGATAAATCTTCGATGAATACATCACAACGATCTTTCATCCAGATTTCGTATCCTGGGAATTTATTAGCAGACTGCATTCCTTGAGACTTAGCAAAGCCTAAGTGAGAACGAGTTCCATCAATATAACCCCAAGTCATAGAAGGAGCACCCTTCATACGAACTTCACGGATGTTGTTTACCATTGCACCATCAGATAATGGAGAAACATCAAACACCATAAATACAGGTGTAGACTTTATGTTTTGTCCAAATTCTAAATTAGTTTGTGGTAAATCAAGTTCTTTTAAGTGAATTAATTCAACACGACCTGTTTCTCTCGTAACCATTGCATCGAAAGCAAAGTTATAAGTGATGTTTTGTCCTTCACCTTGTAGATATCTGTTTCCAGAATCTGCAACGAAAGTAAGACCTGAATTAAGTGCATCATCTTTAAGAGCTTGTTGGAATACATCGAATCCAGCCTCATTAGTATACATCTTAACTCTACGATCTTTAACATCCACTCTACGATAGAATAGATCACCGAAAACCGCACGTATTAAGTTAGCAGAGAATTCACCTCTGTTATACTGTACTAAGTTTCCGTTATTTCTCATTCTGTGGTATACACCAGCAGAAGTTCTTTTTAAATTTTGTTGTGAACCATTAGTCTTAACAGTACCTGGAGAAGCCCAGATCATTCTTTTAACTTTTAGCTCTAACATTGACTTACGCATCCAGAACTCAATAAATGGTTCCCACTTAACGTCTTCT
>TARA_R100000742_G_C4279660_1_pt1 | contig 16512 bp, 23 predicted proteins | sample TARA_R100000742 | Tara Oceans TARA_R100000742 (sample SAMEA2623309) | marine metagenome | biome: marine biome (ENVO:00000447); feature: deep chlorophyll maximum layer (ENVO:xxxxxxxx); material: "saline water (ENVO:00002010), including plankton (ENVO:xxxxxxxx)" | depth 40 m | reverse complement strand
AGCTAATATATTTGCGCCAAGTGTAAAAGCACCAATATCAGCAGAGATATTTATTTCACTTGAATCATATCCCTCATCAGTATTGTTTGGAAAAGCATAATAAACATAACCGATACTTAAAGCTCCGATGGTATAACCAACATAAAGATCAAGCTCGTAAGTTGTGTTATCATCAAAATCTACATTTGTTACCCAAGCACCTGCCCATAATCCTGACTCACTTGATACATCAATGCCACCTGATATTGCTGTTCCATCTCCTTGCGACATTCCTCGCCAAATATACTCATTTGTGATTGAAGCGTTCCACTCAACATCTGCGACTGAATCTTCAAATATTAATAAACTTAATAGAAGTGCGAATATAAACTTTTTCATTATTTTTCCTTTAATTGTTTTGTAAGTATAAAATTTCAGATATTTTCATTGATGTAGCTTTGGTAGTCTTTAAATTCGGAGTACCATCTTGAAAAGTTACAACCAATACTCCCCAAGCGTCTAAAGTGGAAATTATAGGACAAGCTATATTTGAAATTTCTCTATCTAATGATGTGCATTGATTTAAAACAAAATGACCTATCACATATTCATCGCCCTCCATAAAATATCCTGTTGGCAATAAATCTTCACTATTTCTTGGTAGCATCATTAAAGGCACTACATTTCTTGCATCTACCCAATCGTACAACCAAACAGATTGAATATCGCGATCTGACCTTAATAATTTATTTATTAAATCTTCAACCTCATTTTTCTTTTCTGGTTGATTTTCAAAAACTTCTATTATTGGAATGTTTTGATTATCTTCATCAGCAGTTAGATTGGTGTATTGTTGAAAAGCAATATAAGCAATTACAGTAACTACAACTAAACCTATTATCTTCATGGCAAAAGCTGACCAATTCTGTTCTGGTGATATAATGCTTTTTATTATTTGAATTATTTTATCCATTTTATATCTCTATTATTGTTTGTGTTTCAAAATCGTATTTATGTGCATTTGTATCTACACTTTTTGAAGAAACGAACCCTGTTGCATTTCCTCTATGTTCTAAAAATTCCTCTAAATTTTCTAAATCCCCATATCCCTGATACCATTGAACTAAATTTCCATCAGCATCATAAAAATATCCTAGCAATAATTCTAAGCTCATAATTACCTCTTTAACTCTGTAATTGTTAAACCACTTCCTGCAAATACACCTAAACTGAAACTTGGCTCTGTTTCAGTATATAAAAATAAAGCGTACTTACTGCCTGTTGTGCCTATAACATCACCAGAACTATCAATAGAGTTAGTCGCATAAGTAGCTTGTGCGCCATCTCCATAGTCTTGAGAATCAGCTTCATTTTCGCCTAAGAATTGAGCAGAACTTCCAAAACCTGTAGCTTGTTCATAATATGCGTTTCCTGCTACTTTTTGCAAAACAACACCTGTTACATATCTTGATGATGACCATGTAAACTTCTTTTGCACCATTGCTGTTGCACTAATCGCAAAACCTGTAATGTTAGAACCTATTGCTCCCAATGTGATTTCTGCGCATATAATACCTTTTAATGTTGAGGTTGATGCACCACTATTTGCAGAATAAGTTATAGAATCTACATCAGTTGCGAAATATTGGTTGCCACTTGTTACTGCTGAATACATATTTGATACAGCTTGTAGGGTTATATCTGAGGTTGCTATTGTGGAAAATTGCGCAGAGACTTCTGCTGTGTAAGCTGATGCTACATTTGATGTATTAATTGATCGTAATTTGAAATAATAAGTTTGATTTAAACTAAAGGATGAATCGTAGTTGAGGTTATATTCTTGAGCAACACCTGGAGAACCATCTATAGAACCAATTAAGCTAAAAGAGCCACCACTTGATGTTGCGTACCAAAGCTCTACACCTTTAAGGTCTCTATCAGCAGGGTTAGTCCATTTAATAGTTATAGATACAGGATCAGAGGTTGCTGATGCGGATGTAGGAACACCTGGAGCTGTAGTGTAAGAAGCGATAGTTATATTGCTTACTGTAGAGACTGCGCTATGCACTCCAACATCATTAATAGCAGAAACTTTAACATTATATGTTTTTCCGCTTGTTACAGGTGATAATACTAACTTTGTCATTTTACTCTCTCATTCATTTTAGAACCGAACCAAAAACTGACACAAATTGATAGTAATCCCATGTCCTCCTCTCCATAGCTATCCCTGATCGCTATTAATGCGTCATCGCCCTCTTGGATGGCTATAATGATTATGACAATTTTAAAGCCCACATAAGTTAGAAAAAAACAATATGTAAGTATTGGTCTAACTGATGACCTTAAATTGTTAATAAAACCACTTGATGTATTTTCAATTATTTTTTGGTCATGCTCATAGATAGATTTATTCTGTTGAATTTTTGCAAGACTAGCTAATTCTGACTGTTTCATTTTGCTCTGAGCAGTCAATAAAGCCATCTCATTTTTAAATTTTTGTTTTTCAGCAAAGAAAGATAATATCTTTGGCAAAAAAGAAGTTGAAAAGCCCAACACGCTTCCAATAATTGAAATCATCGAAAAAAAATCCTTATAAATTAAGTTTAAATATGGTTGTAGAGTTTTTACATACTAATTAATGTAAAACATCAAATCTTGCTGTATGAGCTTTAAATCGCCTTAGAAGCGGTTTAAGTAAAAAAGACTATCTTTAAAAGTAAAGCTAAGACTGATGCTGTACCACCAACCATAATTGCTTCAATTCTCTTGATTCTTATTAGTGTTTGCTCTGATGTTTTTGAACATTCCTTAATATGATCTTTCAAATGTGCTTCCAAAACTGCCACCTGTTTGTCTATATCGCTAATTGTTTTTTTAGGCATTATATTTCTCTCTCGACTTCTATAACTTTGTAATCGCTTTCAGAATTTTCTTTCCAAAAGACTTGGTAAAACTTTACATGAGGATCAGTAGTTGGATCACTTATATCAACAACAATGTCATCAATAATTGTTCCATCTTCTGCTTTGCTCTGGTCTTGTGTTAAACTAAATGTAGGTGTTGCTACTACCTGATCGTAAGTTGGTGTTAATGCAGGAACTGTTCCTTGACTTTGCTCCTCAGAACTTGACCATCCATAAACTGTTGACGCTGTTTCTTTTAATAATACATCTACACCCAATATTTCACTTTCTGCACCAAAGCTCCACTCAACAACCTCAAAGACTTTTTCATCAAAACCTAAACTTTCCAATGTTACCTTTACTGTATCACCCGGAGACAAGGTAAACTTTTCTAAGTTAAGTCCTAATGTCATTGTGTATTGTTTTCTAGCTCGTTCTAAGAATATCTTTGCTATTCTTTGAGCCATAGTGCTTGAATCTGTAAAACTTAAATTAATTTCTGCTTTTTGTTCCTGACCATCCTCAGTTACATAAGTTGAGTTAGTAACTATAGGATAATTAGCAGGTTGATAATTCGTATCTGAACCAACATAAAGACCTGTTACAGTATTTATTTGCTCTGATGCAGGTGTTTTCGTTTGTATGCTTATTCCACCTCTTAAATCGTTTTCTGTAATCGTTAAAGTTGGTGTTCTGTATTCTCCTGCAAGTATTTTGTATTTACCATTCTCGTAAATCATACTCCCTGCCATAGAACTTAACAAAGCGTCTAAATTATTTTGTACAGGCGTTCCTGTATCTATCATGCCATTACAAGTAAATCGTTTTTGTGTTGAACTATCTGCAAGTGTAACAAGCTCATCACAAGTATTTGCACTAGCTGTAACTGTAGTCCAATCAATATTGGCATGAGGAACTCCCAAGCCAAATTCACTTCTTATATAATCTGCTACAACAAGCGCAGGGTTATCTGAGTATGTCCAGGTAGCAGAACTATCTACAGCTTGCCCGCTATCTCTAGGATCATAAACTTTTTTACCTTTTACTAAAAAATTAAGCTGTGGTATTCCTGATGCGAACATTCCATCTGGATCATATTTTAATCTTGCTTGAGCAACAGTCATGCCTTTAAAATGGTCTGTAGCAGTTAAATCAGTATCAGTTGTCATAATACTATCTAATGTTTGGCTTGTTAATGCACCTAGCATATCTAAAATAAAACGAGCATGATAAGTGCCACTTTTTACATATCTTGTCGGTACTGTAACTTGACCACTTCCATCTAAAGTACATTCTTCATCGGCAATATATACTTTATCTATGCTTTGACACTCATGCGATGCTAATGCAAAAAGCAAATAAAGATACTCTCTATCACTATTTGTATTGCCCTCTGATACAAAGACTACTGTGCCTCCTACTTTTGCTTCACCATATATTAATTTTCTTGTTGATATTGGTGAGCGAATATTCTGACCTCTGTTTGTTAAAGCATTAAGATCAGGCATTTTTGGAGCAAGTGTTTTTAATAAAGCTACTCCACCTGCAACAACAGCTCCAACAGCTAATGCGCCTGCAATATAACCTATTGCCATTGTGCCTGTTGCATAGCCAACAATAGATGCGGTTGCAATAAAAACTGTTTGGAAAAAACCAATAACTGCACCGATAGCTTGTGGCATTATCTTATCCTCACATTGCGTATATCAAAAAAGTATTCTGTTTGTTCAATAGGAACTCTTATTATCCCTCTTTCACTTGGTGCTAGAAATATGTCTTTATAAAATATCATTGATGTATCTGGACTAAAGCCATCACTACACCCAATATTAGCAACACCTACATCGCCATCTCTTAATTTGTTAGGGTTTTTAATTTGCCGAAACCGAGCATCCCATAAATCAAACATGGTATTTATTTTTAATCTTTTTAATGTTTTTTTGGCTTGTAGAGGACTATTCCATCTTTTTATTTTCTCTAATCGTAAATGGTCTATGCCTGTAACGACTTTTATTGCTTCTGAACAAAATATAATGCAGTCATTTTTACCCCATTCAAAAGGCATAGAAAGCCGACTGTCTATGTAATGTTCTAAAGTCATTAGAAAGGCAAATCTGTATAATCCATTGGATCAATGTCTTTTGGATCAACTTTAAATACTTGTCCAACTGCTGAAAATGGTACACCCCATAATATTTCTTTATCTGCTTGTATTGCATCAACAAAGCGTAAAGATGTATCGCCTGTAAATCTGCTTTGTTGGTCTTGATCTGTGTAGCGACCTACTTTTCTGCGTCTTAATTCTGCTAAATAATTTTCACATTGTATCATTATTGCTGAGTTTTGAGCTTCCTGCATTAATGACATTACATCCATTTTACCGCTAAATAATAAATAAGGTTGTTGGGTTAGCTGACCGCTTGCAAGTGTGCCAAAATAAATATTAGCATTTTGCCCTTGATAGTTTTGCAATAAAGCATCGCTAACCATATTATTTGGTATTCCAGATAGAGTAAGAGTAACACCCTCTGCCTGTAGTTTTTCTGTTTCCCTAACAACAGATAATCCACCATAATCGCCAACACCATAATATGTATCTGAGCCAATAGTTATGTTTCCATAACCTGTCCAAAGTCTATAAGTGCTTTCTAATACTGTTATGCTACCACCCATGCCTGCATGAGCAGAGCAATAATAATAGAGCTTATCACCATAGCTTAATCCACTATCTACTACCCATTGTGTATATGCGCCTGCACTACCTGGAGTACCTACATAAGTAACTCCTGTAGTATATTCACTTCCGCCACCATGCGTTCCATCAGGTGTTGTAGATAGTTTTAGAGGATGTGAACCATTAGAGCTATCAGCTTGTAAGAACTTTATTGTATTGCCTTTAGAAACATACAGCTCATAGTTATCAGGTTGCTGTCCATCTAAGGTGTAAACATTGCCATTTCCTGTAGAAATAACCTTTGTTGTAACATTTCTAGTAATAGAACCACTAAATCCTAATTCACAAGCAAAAAATGGCTCTGTAACTGTATCTGTAGTGCTAAAATTAACTGTTCTTGCCATCTAACTTTCTCTTTTTTCTTTGACTTTGCTTACCTTGAGAAAATAACTCAGGATGGCGGACTTTAAGCCAATCTCTTTTATCTGCATTATGAGATCGCTTACCTTTCCAATTTTTATCTTTCATGTAATAGACTCGACTGCGGTAAAACCTTGTTGGTATATGTTTGATTCTGTAATGTTTATATTCTGCTCATTGGTAGCTAATCGGAATATGCCTTGAGCATTTGAAACTGTAACTGCATCTGAACCTGATAAAGCGGTTCTTATACTTGGGAATATATCTATTGTTGCTTCACCAGAACCATTTGTGTTTACATCGTTAAGCACTTTTAAGAGCTGATTGTTAATAGCTATATAATCACCTGCTAATAGATACCCTGTAGCTGATGCTGTTGCACCTGTAATATCTACTGATGCAGAATTAGCAGATAAAGCACCATTAACTATTGGTGTTCCTGCTGAACTTGAAGCTGAACCTCTAACTGTTCGACCATTTGGATCAGGTGAAAGATAAAAAGTGCCAACTTGACCTTTTAATTTAAGAAAAAATGCGTTCCATGCTTCTGCATCTGCTCTTTTCATTGGTTTTAAAACTATATCCACTTCCCAAAATTGACCACGCCATTGATAAATCTTTTGCTGTGCTGTGTAAGGTGAGGTTGAGACACCAACTGTATTTCTTGCAATAAGACTTACTGACCTAAATGATGTGTAATTGGGAACTGTTAAAGGATAGGTAATAGCCATTAGGAAGTTGCTCCTCTGCGTCTAGCTTCTGCAACTGCTCCTACTGATGCTTGTGATATTAAAGGTAACATTCCAAGCACTTCATTTCTTACTGTAGCTTGTACACCTGTAGCAAAGTTGATGTTTTGATTAATGACAACACCACCGCCACCAAGTTTATGATTAGGGATAATTGATCCTGATTGACCTGGAACAAATAACTCAGCACCTTGCTCACCTACCATATAAGGTCTGCCCTTAGAAACTGATCCGCCCATTGCCTTACCTGGTAGCCCTATTTTGTCTAAAAACCCTCCGAAACCTGCTGTAAATGGTGCTATAATAGCTCTAAATATTACCATTCTAATAGCTTCTCTAACTAATGTTTTACCTAAATCTTTAAGACTTTGCCCAACTGATTTAGTGCCATCAATAATGGCATCAAAAGCACCTACAAGACCTGTTTGAAACTTTTGTGCAAATACTTTGCCTTGTTTTTCTGCTAAATTTTGTGTTGCGCCTAATTCTTTTAAAGCATTTGATAAATGTTTTATTGTCGATACTGTTTTTGTTTCTTCATCACCTAATTTTTTTAATGATTCAATGTTTTTTTCTATCGCTTCATTTTTATCTAATAGGAGTTGCATTTCTTGGCTAACAAAACCCTCTCCTTTGTACATCCCTCCAAATTTACTTTCTAATTTTTCTCTTTCTTTTATTTGTTCATTTATTTCTTTCTGTTTTACTATTAATTTATCAAGCTCATTTCCCTCCAGAGTTTCTTTAAATTTATCTAGCTCACTTTTAAACAAATTATTTACTGCTTTAGCTACTTTGCCTACTGCACTAAGCACTCCAATAACAATAGGAGCTAAATTCATAAATGCTTCTTTTAGCTGTGTGCCAACTATCATTGTTTGCAGTCGCATTTCTGCATTAAAATCTTTGGCTTTTTCTGTCATAGTGCCTGACATAACTGCGCCTGTTTCTCTCGCAGTTTTCATAAAGCCCTTTAATTCTTTTGATCCTCTTTTAGCTAACTCAACTAAAACAGCACCCTCTGAGTCAAATGCTTTAAAGGCAAGTCTTAACTGTTCTTGCGCATTTTCAGCGTTAGCCATTGCATCAGAATATTCAAAAAATGCCTGTTCAACTGATTTAATAGAGCCATCCGCATTTCTTGTGCTTATACCAAGCTGATCTAATGTTCCTTTTAGCTCACCTGTGCCTTTATCGGCTTCACCTAATCGTCTGGAAAACCTTTGGAGAGCCATATCAACAGTTTGTGATTGTACTCCTGCAAATTGCTCACCTGCTAATCGTAGTGCTTGTAAGCTATCTGCTGATAAACCTATTTTATTTGCGGTTATAGCTATTTGTGAGCCAAATTGAACTGCTTCTTGAGTTAATTGAGCTAATCGCATAGCACCTGCAATAGAAACAAAGCCACCAAGAGCTATACTTAAACCACGCATCCTTTTTCTTGATCTATCAAGATTACTATTAAAAGAAGCAAAAGCTCTTTTGGATTTATCTCTTGCGCTAATCTGCGTTTCTAATCTATTTACCATTTTCTTTCATTCTCTTGTGTTCTAAGGTGAGGTAAGCTATCCAAGTATGGAACTCCTCAATCGTCATTGATTTAACTGTTTCTACTGTTGTGTGTAACCGATCAGCGACCAAGTATTGCATATACAATTCTTGATCGCTCTTTAGTTTCCCTCAATAGTTTCCACAGTTGGTATATCAAACAACTTTTCCAACATTCCTGTCGCAATAGCTGTTATGTAGCCAACATCTTGATTAGCTAAATACATAGAGTCGGCTTGTGCAAAGATAGCGTTACCATCTTCATCCTTACATTTAAGGATTATCAAATCTACCATTGCACTAAATGATGGAATGTCTCCATCAGTCATTGATTTGTAAAAAGCAGGATGTTTCTTTCTTAGTTTTTCATCTTCTTTTACAGTTAGTTTTGTGAAGTAAACAACGAGATCATTATTGTTCTCGTCAAGACCTGGCAAAGTTAGAGGATATTTATCCTGATCGCTTTGCATTTGCTTTAAGCGTTCACTAATGCTCATGTGCCTATGGTACTGTTGACTCTGTTAATGCTGAGTTTCCTTGTACAGATACACTAGCGGTTATTGGTGAATTTGCATCCTGAGACCATGAAATCCCTGTAACAAAACCATTTCCACTTAAATATTTATCTGTTGAAGTATCACCCTCATAATAAAAATCTACATAAACTACAGAGCCATCTCCTGCGCAAGCTGATAAAGCTGATGCTTGAGCTGTGTCTCCATGATCGTAAGATACTTCTAATGTAGCTGACCAAGTTTCTTGTGCTGATGTAAATTGTTTAAATGTTGATCCTATAGATGAAACATCGACATTTTCGACTGTTTTTTCCAAACTATAAGATGTGCATTGTCCTAATACATCTGTTGGTGAACTTGATGAACCAAGTTTGATTTTGGCAATAGTGCCTGTATAAAATGACATCGTATTTTTCTCCTAATTACTGTGGTGTTGACGCATTTGTCGCAAGAGTCATATATAAGACTCTATAGGTTAGTCGAAGAATCCCTATTGGTGATTCTCCCATTGAGGTAAACTCAATCTCTGTTGATGTTAATTCTGAATCTACAGCTTTTCCATTTAGTAATGGATCAGCTCCAATGGCATCCTCAACCTCTTGTGATATTGTATCTAGTGTATCTTCAATATCATTATTGGCTTGAGCATAACCCTCGATCAGTACATCTAATTCTCTTTCATAAGTCGATGGACTTAATGTGCTTTTTGTAGAGCTTTCACTCTGTGTATAAATTACGAGTCCAGGTAAGTTATCAGCAGGATCAAGATTGTATAACCTAGTGTCATATACTCTTGAACCTGTGGTTGTTAAACCTGTGCATAAGGTTACAACTTGTTCGCGTATCTGTTGTCTTACATGGCTCATTGTTTTTGCAGTCTAATTGTTGATACTCCTAAACCATCACTTTCAATAACCTTAACTTTATAGGTGGTATCGGAAGTAACATCATTGCTTGTAATAGGCACAATTAGAGTATCGTTTTCATCATGCCCTGTTGGTAAATCATCGGTTTTCATGTAAATAACAGGTGAACTTGTGCTTACAGGACTACCAAATTCGTCAAATGCTTCAAAGAATTGGTTATCAAATACAGCTTTGACTTGGTAAGTATCGCTTGTAGTAGCAACAGTCCACCTGCATATTACAGCAAAATCTTCTGTGCTAAAAAATGCGTTATTTGCTAGATTTATCGACATCTTCTGCATCCGAGAAAGGTTGATCTGGTGCATAAGATATTGGTTCATCAGCTAATTGTTCTGTAGCGTAACCTCTTAATATGAGTTTTTGGACAACTTTTGGACTTTCATCCAATATATCGCCTTTTTTTGCTTTACCGCCATTTACAGTAATAGATTTGATAAGTTTAACTTTCATCTCTAGTACCTACTTTGGCATCAGAAACATCTAAGCCCTCAGATTTGTTTGATTTTTTTGATTTGCTTTTAGCTGTTGTTTCACTTGCTAAATTATTTGCGATTAAATAACGAGCATCTTTATCATTAACTTCAACTGTTGAACCTGCTGATACAAATGCGCCATCTATTCGCATATCTCTATTAGTTTTTATTTTCATAAGTTTTAAAGGTGCGGATTGCTCCGCACCTTTCCCATTAAATGAGTTAGTTGTTATCATTAAGCTGATACACAGAAGCTCACAGGATGCTTAACTGCATAATCAACTGATGATAATGCAACTAGTCTTAAGCCACCTGATGTAGATAGTGCATAAGGATCGGATTGAATGTCTAATCCACCCCATGTAGCTACTATAAACTCAGAGAAGTCTCCAAGTATTACTGTGTTAGCTGTAACCTGGCTAGAAATAAGAACTTGTATTCCATCCAAGAAATCATCTCTGATGGCTACAGGACTTCCATTACCATTGGTCGCTAATGCTTTACCTGCACCATAAAGAGCAGGAGTTGTGATATATCTAACAGAGTTAGTATCTAAAGTTGAATTATCTTCAAATATCTTAGTCTGCATTTCAATATATTCAGCATAAGTTGGTGCGCCTGCAACACCGAAAGCTGTTGCGTTTACACCTGCGGTATTTTCAATGCCTGTAGGTTGTCCACCTGCACCTGTACCACTTACTGATGCTTGATCCCAAGTAACACCCATAGCTCTAAGCAGGTTATCTCTAACCATGTTTTCTACGCTAAAGCCATCTGTATTTTGTAGAAGTGTTCTTGTTAAATCTGTATAGCATCCATTAGTCTTTTCAGATAATGTTACTGTGTCGATTGTAGGATCAGAAGCTCCAACTGCAACACCCTCAGTAACCCATGCACTTGAACTTAGAGATGATACTCTAGGAATAGTGATATTACCTGTATTATTTGCTAATACAGTTGGGTTAGCTTGAAGAACAGTTGAGTATGGAGTTAAAGCGTCAATCAAATTACCATACTGCTTATCGTCATAAACGACTCCTGCACTATTGGTAGTATTCATACCTCTCTTACCCCAATCATTAGTTACATCTTCTGGTACATAGAAACCTTTTGGCTCTTTACCAACTTTTTCAGCATAAGCTCTTGATGCTTCAACTTCAAACTGTGCATCTACATTCATGCCTGCTTGATGTTTAGCCATTCTAACAATGCTAAAGTTTCTAGCTTCTTTTTCTGTTAGACCAATTTCATTGCTTTCGATTGGTTGATTTTCGATTTGAGTTAATAACTCACCTCTGAAAGATGATAAGTCTTTACCATCTCTAATAGCTTCTCTAGCTAAGTCTTGTTTTTGATGTCTAGCACCAAGCTCGATAATTTCAGCGATTTCTTTTTCTCTTTTTGCAAGAACTTCATCTGTTTTCACTCTTACTTGTTCTTCAACATCTACTGATTTTGTTTCTTCAGTCATAATGACCTCCTTTTTATTTTCAGTTTTTATTGGTTGATTTAAAGATAGCGATCTTCCAAATCCTACATTTTGGTCTGCGCCCATAGATACAATGCTAACTTCCATTGGCATCCAATCGGTTATGCGAACCTCATCTGTAGTTTCAGATTTTTCCATGCTATCTGGGTTGATTTGATACCCTATTGACACTTGTGTTCTGATACCATCCTTGACATCGTTAAATATCTCCGATGCTAAAGCACCTCTACCAAAGCGTACTTTTGACATCAGCTTACCACGCTGAGTATCGAGATATGCGTTTTCAACGACTCCAATTTGTTGACTTGCATCATGATCTTTTAACATAGGTGCTTTATTCATTAACCTGGTAAGGTCAATATCACCATCACGATGCGATAAAACTTCAAGTCCAAAGCTACGAGCTACAGGACTTTCAGAAGAAATGGACATTTCCATTGTTCTTTCACTTGTTTCATCTTGTCTAAATTCTAATGGGAATACAGCTTCTCTTGATTCAAGAGTTTCTGTTTCCTCTGTCTTAACCTCGACTTCATCTAAGGTTGCGTTTAATTCTTCATCAGGTGTAAAGAGAATATCTAGCTCCATATCTTCCCTGATTTCTTCGTTGTTTTCTTCAACGATTTCTTCCTGAGTTTCTTTTGTCATATTATTCTCCATCTGAATCCTCGTTTAAATTAACATCATCAAAAAGTTGCCCTGTTTGTTGATTAAGTTTGTTACCAAATGGCTCTAGTGCAAATTGAATATCAAATTTCTGGCTTAGTGCCTTTTCTGAATCAATCTCGCTAAAGTGTTCAGCAACATCTTTACCTTGTTGCGATAAAACATCCTGCATAGTTGCAAGACCTTGATTAATGTTAAGGACATTTGCTTGAGCTTGTTTTAAAGGATCAACAGCTTCGTATGCCCTTGAAGTAAATGTTGGATTGGCAAATTTATCGTATTTAGTCATTGGTAAATTAATTGTTCCAACAGTTATTGCTTGTAACAACCACTCTTTGTAAAGCGGTCTGGCAAAATGGTTAATAATGAAAGATTGCATTTGCTTAAAACTATCTCTTTCACTTAAAAGACCTACTCTTGCGCTTGAGAAACTTGTTTGTGTTAAGTCTCCACTTAATGATGCGTAAGATACACCTAATCCACTTGCTATCGTTCTTAGCATTGCCTTATCGTAATCAGGCATCTGTGAAGTCGGATGTTGTGGATCAAAAAACTTAATATCGTAGCCATCAGGTAATTGGTCAAAGCTTCCTGGTTCAAAATTCATTTGTGGTAAATATTCATCACCACCATAGCTTTCTGCATAACCATCACCACTTGGACTTGTAATAAATCCCATTTTACTTGCACCTGCTTTACTAGCTACAAGCTCTGCAAGTCTATAATCGTTTAACCATTTAATACTTGTCATAACAGAAGCTATTTTTGGATAACCTCTTGTCTGACCAAAGCGTTCTGGTTGATAGATGTGCATCATATCTTCCGCACTTACTCGGATTGACCTTTGTAATTGCTGATCCGGTAAACTATCTTGATATGGATTGTTTTTAAGCCAATACCCTAAAGGTGATTGTGTTCTTCGGTCTATTTCTACTCCCATGCGTATTTGGCGAGTATCAGAAATATCTTTATTTAATCTGCTATCTAAAAAATCAGGTTCAATAAACTTTAGTCTTAAACCCTCTCTAGTTTTAATTTTTTGGACTAAAACTTCACCATCTCTTAATAAGCCAACAACTATTGACTGATATAAGTCTTGCATTGTGTAGCAATATGATACTTCTGGATTTTCTGCCCATTGATACCAATTATACTCAATTAAATCGTTAGCAAAATCATCTAATGTACCATCAGCATCTCGACCTTTTACTTTTAGTCTAAATCCTTGATTGCCAACTACACCCTCTTTCATTATCTGTAAGTAGCGAGTAATTATGCCATTGTTACGAGCTAAATCTCTAGCTCTATCGCGCATTGTCTTTAAGTTGTTTTCCAACTCGCCATCAGGTGAACTATTTATTGTGTTCCAATCATTAAATAAACGACCTGTGTGGGAAGCTGTAAAGTTTCTTTGATTGCTACGCTTTTTTCTTCTAAATCTATCCCAAAAAGCCATGATTACCTCTAAAATCCATTAAAAAATTTAGCTCTGACAACTTGACCTGTATGGAGACCTTGTTTAGCTCGTTGTTGTCTAAGCTCTGTTACAACTATTCTTTCGTAATAGTCTTTTGCTTCTATTAATTCTTGCATTGTCATCTTAGTAATGCTTCTGCCTGCAATGCTGTATGAGGTTACATCTTCTGTTTTTCCCTCAAGTAATGCTTTTATGGATTCAAGAACTTTTTGTGCATGGGATCGCGTATCTTTACCAATACCCTGCAATGCAAAATCAGCTCCAACTTCAAGTTGATTTTCATAAACTAAATATCTATTTGCGCCATCATCTACAAAACCCTGACCTGAGTAAACTCCAGGTGCATAGGTAGCGGTAACTGCTTTGGCAATATTTACTCTAAAATTATTATTTGCGTTAGTTGCTGTTATATCAAAGCTGTATTTGCCTGTGATTTCTCTAAAGTAATAAGTAAGCGTATAAGTCGATGCTTTGTAATCACTATAAGAGACTTCCCATTTCCAAGTTGTGCCTGCGTTTACCTGTTGCGGTTCAGTTTTTAAATATTCACTATATAAATCTGTCATTATTTGCTCTCCACTTTCATATTAATAGTGCGAACAAATGTTCTGCTTTGATTTGTAACAATGGTATTTGTTAAAACATAAAAATAACTATTTTTACCACCGCTAATAAATGCAGTTGTTGTTACACCGCTTGTTGAATCGCTAACAACTGTTAAATCTGATGAAGAAACACTCCAAGTTGATGAGGTAATACTCTCACCACTTACAATTACACTTCCCCAATTAACAGAATAATCTAATATTCCACCGCTAGATTTAGTAACTTGAACTTGGTCTTGAGTAGCAACCTTATAAGGTTCTTTAACCATGTCCTGTTCCTTATGCTAGTGTGAACACACCTGATGCGTTAATTGTGATCTGGAAAGTTGAGCTTGTCGAACTTACTGAGCCACCACCTGTATCGAGGTCAACATAGACTATAAGCGGATCATTTGTAGCTGTATCATCAAACAATACAGCGTATTTAGCTGTGATTGTAACTGCTGAACCAAAAGAAATATCTGCACAGTCAAAAGTAACTGTTCCGCCTGTTTCTGAAACTGTAACTGATCCTAATGTTTGTCTTGCGTAGTCTGAGTCTGCGCACTCGTTTGTGATGTCTGTTAAAATACTATGTGATGCACTCGGTGTATAACTCGAGGTTGTAAGTAAGCATTTTAAAGTGTCGCTATCTAAATCAATTTCTGCTTTAGCTAACTTTTCTTTAAAGTCATTATAAAATGTCCAATTTCCTGCTGACATATTGGTCTCCTATGCTATTTTGACTATTAACTCTCTTTCATCATCAGCGTATTCAATGCGGTCATCTTTTGCATAAATAATGCCACCTGATCCACCTGCTGAAACTGTAATAGTCGGTTGTAAACCTGTAAGCGATAATGCACTCGTACCTGGAGATACATCTACCGCAATTAGTAATGAAGCACTCTGTCCACTTAGAACTAAAGTGCCTGTGCCTGCAACAACCTTATCTCCATCGATAACTGTTACAGAAAGTCCTGTTAAAGTAAGAGAAGCTGAACCTGGTTCTGCGTTCTCACTTTCGTTAAATGTTGGAATTAATGCAGTAAGCGATAAACTTCCTGCTCCAACTGTTATATCTTGCCCTCTAACATCACTAGGAGCTAATCCTGTAATGTTTAATGATCCTAAACCTGCTGTTTCATCTAAACCTATTGCAAGCGTTACTGAGTTAGCTGTTAAGGTTAAGGTTGCTGAACCTGCTGTAACTATCATATCAGCAGTAAACTCAGGTTGTAATCCTGTTAATGTTAATCCAACAACATTTGGTGTTACATTTGCACCAATAACTGATGTTGGTAACTGACCTGATAAAGTAAGCGTTCCTAAACCTGCTGTGGTTACTGCACCTGTATTAGATGTAGCTTGCTTACCAGATAATGTTAAACTACCTGATCCTGTTTGTGCATCTTCACCAACAACTACAGATACACCCTTACCACTAAGAGATAATGAACCTGCAAATACAGGTATGTTATCACCATCCTCAATATTTGGTGATTGAGGTGATAATGTAAGTGATCCTGCACCACTTGTTATAACTGTTCCATGCACCTCTGTTGGAGTAAGTGCTGTAAGTGTTAAACTTGCTACTCCAGGTGTTACTTCTACAGCAGTCGCTACAGTTGGTGTTTTAGCTGTTAGTGTTAAGCTACCTGCACCTGCTGTAACATTAAGTGTGCTTATAAAGTTTACTGACTTGCCACTTAAACTAAGTGTTCCAACTCCTGCGGTAACATTTACAGGTATAGCTGTTGAACTCTCGGAATAAGATGTTTCCGAGTAAGTAGTAAACCCATAAGACATGATTTACTCCTATTGTGGTTCTTGTTCTATTCTTGGATCAACCCAATTCTCGTTTAATGACCATCCATCTGCTTCTGTATAAAACCATTTATATCCAAAATACTCGGACTCTGGTTCTGAAACATCTGTGAAGTGATTTACATTAGATGTATTTACATCGGAAATAATTAAAACTTCATTACCGCTTGCGTCTTTGATAACTGTTTTATCATTTCCAATTTCAATAATGGTATCATCTGAAAATTGATAGATTGCGATATTTTCATTATCGCCACTATTCCATGTCAATACTTG
>TARA_R100000742_G_C4279662_1_pt1 | contig 16886 bp, 6 predicted proteins | sample TARA_R100000742 | Tara Oceans TARA_R100000742 (sample SAMEA2623309) | marine metagenome | biome: marine biome (ENVO:00000447); feature: deep chlorophyll maximum layer (ENVO:xxxxxxxx); material: "saline water (ENVO:00002010), including plankton (ENVO:xxxxxxxx)" | depth 40 m | reverse complement strand
CACTGTATTAGAAGAGATAAGTATATTAAAAGCTGCATTAGAAGATCAGTATGGTCCTACAAATAGGAAGAGATTAAGAAAAGCATATAAAGAAAGCAAGAAACTACAAGCTCTATATAAGAAAAGAGATGAATTAAGAGGTGCTAATAAAATTATAGATGGTCCTTTACTTCAAAATGATATAGAGGATATAGCAGTATTTACTGAATGGGCACAAACTAACTTACCTGAATTTATTAATGTAGAAGATATATCTGTTTTAGGTAATAACCTTTTAGCAAATGGTAGACGAGTTGGTGCTTTTGTTATAGACATAAATGATTTAGCTGGTGGGTTAGATGTAAAAGGAACTATATATACTGGAGCCAATAGTCCATTTAGATATCATGAGGCATTTCATGGAGTATATAGAATGTTACTTACTCCTGCTGAACAAGCAAGATATTTAAGAATAGCTAGAAAAGAAAAGAGAGCTGAACTAAGAAGAGAAGGAAAGAGTTTGGAAACTGAATTACAAAGATTCAGAAACTCTGCAGATATATATCAAAATATGAGCAGAGAAAGATTAGAGAGAGAATATTTGGAAGAGTATTTAGGAGATCAGTTTGAATTATTTAAAACAGATCCAAGAAATACTAAAACAGAATCTGTTGTAAAATCTTTATTTACTAGAATTATAGAATTTATAAAAGCTATTCTTAATGGCTTTAGAAGAAATCAATTAAATACTTTATTTGAAAATATTGATTCAGGTAAATACCAATCAGCTCCTATGACTACTAATGAGTTTACTACTTTAGGAGCTACAATAGAAGCTAATAAACTTATTCCTTATGCAATAGAAAGCAAAGAAGAAGGGGTGGGAGATTTATATATTCCTAGTATTATAGCAGAACCAATCATATCTTCTATGGCAGGAATCTTAATTGAAAGAAGATTTAATTTTGTTCCATCAGAAGAGAAACCTGCTTTTAATTTAGATGAAGAATTAGATATAATAGTAGATGAGTTTGCTGAATTATATAATGTAGATAGTGTAGCAAATAAAAAATATAAAGTTGATAGTAAAGAAAGAAAGACATTAGACTTACTTACTCAAGCATTTGAAGATTTTATTCCTCAGATAAAAGAGTCAGTAAATAAAATGATTGAAATAATTAATTTACAATCTGCTCAACAAGAAGCTAATAATGAATTCTTCCTGCAAAATGAAGGCGTAAGAAATATTTCTCAGTATGGTAAAGAAGCTTACATGACTGGAGGATTTGATAATCTATCTAATAGGCTTAGACACTATATAAGTACAGTTACAATGCCTGCCACTGATTACTTTGGAAATACAGAATTAGCAGATGGAACTCCATTTGTTCAACCTGTAAATGCTAATCAAGTATATAATGGATTATTAAAATCATTACAAGGTTTATCAGATCCATTAGCAATGATACAGAAAATGCAACTATTTGCTGATACTAATCCACAAACTAAAGCTGTAGTAGAAAGTATTTTTGAGTCTGCTGGTTTAGTACCTTTAACAGAAGAAGGAGAAGTAATTAATGAATTACCTCAACAATTAAAGAATCCAGACTTTTTAAATAAAGTTCTAAAAGCCTTTACTAACTTTAGAGTAGAATGGTATTTCCAACAAAGAGATAATTTAGGTAATACAATAATTCATTCTGCCTCTCAACGTGATGATGCTTCTACACAATTAGACAATTGGAGTGAAGCATATACTAATAAATTACAAGTATGGGCAGAAGATCCTAGAAAAAAATCTGACGCTCTTAAAAGCTTAATTAAAATAAAAAATAAATTAAGATTAAAAGATGAGAAAGTAAGAAATAAAACTCTTAATAGAGAGGCTTCTGAATTATCACAAGAATTATTTGAGGCAGTAGGTATTAGAGTAAGTCCAGGTTATATGAGGTATAGTTTATTAAAATCTAGAAATAATCATTATAATGATCAAATAGTAGAATTAGATTTTTATCCTAATGCTGAAGCACTAGTTTATGAAGATATTAATATTTTTCAAAGCTTAATTAATAATGGTCAAGATATTTTTGATAGAACTAATGAAGGAGCTTCTAGTAGATTAAAACGTATAGCTTTAAATAATGCTACATTTGATGAAACTATTGGAGCAACTGTATTTAGAAATTCAAATGGTGATTTAGTTAATTCACATCAGGTCCCTACTTATCATTTGACTAAAACGAAGGAGTTAAACTCTTCTCAAGAAAGAAATAAATTGAAAAATGATCCTTTCCTTTCTAATAATTATTTATTGAATTCTCAGGCATTTAATAATCTAGCTGATAATAATCAAATAAAAATATCTAGAGTATCTGGTACAAAAGTATTAAATCAATTAAGTACAGAATTAGATGGTTCAATGAGTAATGCATTAAAAACTATGGATTATGGTAAGTATACTCCAGGTGAATTTATGACTAGTAATATTAATTTATATTTAGCTAATTTAAATTATATAACAAACAGGCTTAGTAGTTATGTAATGGTTAAGGATGAGGTATCTGGAATTGAAACTCAAGTTGCTATATCTCCTATGTTAAATAGAGTAATAGAATCTTCTAATACAGGAGATTTAACTACATTACCAGTTATTAAAGCAGTATCTAAAGTTAATGGAAAAGATGTAATTACAGATGAAGCATTAGATATATTCTATAACTTTGTAAAAAATGAGTATGATAGAATTAGAAGAGAAAGTTTAGCAGATCCACTTACGTATGATAAAGTAGGATATAATTTAGAGGACCCTAATAATCCGGAAGCTCCTTTAAGAGCTTTTACATTTAGTAATAATGCAGCACTATTAGATTCTGCTACTAAAATAGCATTAGAGGGAGAAGCTGTATCTACAAACGCAGTATCTTTTGAACAAGCATTAAAGAACTCAAACTTAAGTGTTGCTGAATTTAAAACACAATTAAGAAAAAAATTAGGTGAACAATATACATTATTTAATGACCTTATAGATGTAAATAATATACGTGATAAAATAGATAAAAGAATAAGAAAAGGATTAAACCCTAATAATGAAGCTGCACAATTATCTCAAAGTCAATATAACCTAAGAAATAATGATGAGCAGTTTAATCTTAAACAAATATTTTTAAGTAACTATGCCAATGTTAAATCTTTGAATGAGTTATTATTAGGAGATCAGGCAATTACACTTAAAAGTTTTACAGATAAAGGTAAGAGGTCTAAAGGGCAAAATGCTTCTGGATTATCAGCTTACTCTCCATTCACTAATCCACAACAAGGGATTAATCATGCAACAGATAAAATTAATCTAATTACATTAAGTGAACCTCAAGGAGTATCAGCTTTAAGTAATGATTCTATTGATAAAGCAGATGCACAAATGTGGATGACTACTAAAGCATTCAGACATTTCTGGTTTGGATTTGGATTATTAAGTAATGCACAAGCAGCTGTGTTAGATAAAATTGAAGCAGGAGAAAAAATAGAATGGGGTGAAATATCTAATCTAGTCAATGAGGGAGGAATGATAAACTCTAAGAAACTAGTATACTTTGACGGAGACACTTTTATAAAAATGTCTGCTTTTGTTTTAACGCCAGCCTTAACATCAATGAAAAATTCAGATGGAGTTTGGGTTGCTAAACCTAACTCTCTTCCATTACATAATTTAAGAGTTAAGCTAGAAGCTTTAGAAGAAGGAACAGAATCTGTATCTATTGCTGCACCTTTATCTGCACTTAAAATGTTACAACAAAATGTAGTTGCTTATCAAGAGTTAAATATGACAGAACAAGGCTTCTCTCAAGAAAGCACTCCTTTATCAGCTAAGAATATGAGACTTCAACAAATAAGTCCATCTAATAAACGTAAGATAACTGAGCTTAGTCAGATGAAAACACTTATTACTAATGAGCAATCTCCTAAGTCAGCAAAACAAATTAAAAGATATAATGAACTTTTAGCAGAAAGGCAGAAGTTTAAATATATTAACAAAAGAAATTTAACATTTAATATTCCACAGGTACAGGCAGAAGCTCAAGAATTTTTATCTGCAACGGATAAAAAGATAACACCAAATTTAATATTGTTCTCTCAGTATGCAGTAACTTCTTTACAAGCTTCACAAAATAATTCTAACTTAATTGAATTCTTTAGTTTAGATCAATTTAATCAACCAAAATATGATTTAAATAATCCATATACAGTTGCAAAGTTTGAACAGTTATTTTTAACATACTTTAGTCAAGATGTATTCCAAGAAAAAATACCAGGTACTTCTTTTGCATTAGTATCTTCTTTTGGTAAAAAGATTTATAGACGTGTATATAGTGTAGATGAAACTGGACAACCAGATAAACAAGAAGTAATTAGAGAAAATATAGTTCATAAAGATAATATAGCTATAGATCCAAGAATGGCAAGTGATTTAGTAGGAGTTAAAATTCCTAAAGAAGGTATAGTAATATTAGACCGTTTAAGATATAATTTAAAAGAATATGATCAAAATGGAAAATGGACAGGTCAAAGATATAGTGAAGCATTAATTCCAGCTCAATTTAAAGCAACTTATGAATTAATTGAAGGAGATAATAAAGAAATGCCTACTATGATTAGTGATATGTTCTCTGTACGTATCCCAAGTCAAGATAAACATTCTGCACAAAGTGTAAAAGCAGTGGATTTTCTTCCAGTATTTTATGGTTCTTCAGCTATGTTTTCTGATGAGCTGGTAGAAATATCTGGAGCTGATTTTGATATAGATATAGTATATACACAAAGAAAAGATTTTTATGTTAAAGATGGAAAGTTTATAGAATATGGTAATAATTATGCTGATTATGTAAACTATGTTAACAAAGAAGTAAATGAACCAGGAAGTATATATAAATCTGCAATAAGATTATTTGATATACAAGGATCTTTAGTTGAAGATTCTTTGACAGATATTGAAGATACAAGAGCTGAAGAAGCTGGGTTTAGTAGAGAGGCTATTAAAGCATTACAAGGTTTAGGATTACCTATTACTAAAAAACAATTCAATGATTATATTAATAAAAAGGGTGTACCTCCATATGTAGCTCCATTAAATAATGAGATTTTAGATATTAGAAGAAGTTTAGTTAGTAATGAAAAAATGACATCAGGTAATAATCCTGTTGCCTATACTCCTGCTTCTTTAGATTTAATAAGACAGGGATGGGAAAATATATCAGGATTAGTTCCTTCTTTAAAATCAAGAGAAATAGCCGGTGAGCTGGATATAGATAATTTAGCAGGACAAACAATATCATTCACTAATAATAAAGGAGCATCAATTGGTTCTGTTGTTTCACCAAACTTATATTTGAGTTTATTAGTAGAGTATGAGATTAAAATAGGTGATGCCAAATTTCTTTTAGATGATGAACTATATGATACGTTTGCTGGAGCAGACACTAAAGATGGAATTAGAAAGCAAGATATTATATCCTCTATAGTTACTATGATGACTGACAATGCAAAAGAATATTTTGTTGCTAAATTAGGATTAAACTCACATGCAGCTGGTATGTTAACTAATATGATAGCACTAGGAGTACCATTAGATACTTCATTATTACTATTAAATAATGAATTTATTCAAGAACAATATAAAGCTATTGATAATAGTGATTCAGACTTTACTCTAGGAATAAATAAAAGAGTAAGGATGGAAATTAATAGGTTGAAAAAATCAACAGCAATACCTCCTACAAAGGAGATACTTATAGGAGGTGTAGAGAATTATGCTGATTTATCTGCTGGTCAACAAAAAGGTATTATGGAAACCTTTGTAAATATAAATAGGATTAGAAGCTTTACATCAAAACTTAATAGTGTTCTGAGCTTAAATAATGGATTAGGAAAAGACTTCAATAGAATAGATAGTAGATTGGATGATATAGCTGATATGTCTTTCAGGGAATATGAAATGAATCCTGACGAAGCAATTAAACCTTTATTTAATTTAGAACGTATATTTGAAAATACTTATTTGGGTACTTTGAGAAATACTTTCTTAGAATTAACTAATAAATTATTACCAAATGTTTTTATAACAAGAACTTCTGGATTTAGAAGAATGGAAGAATTATTACAAGCCAATCTTAATCCACAACTTTTAGCATACAATCCGGATGTAGTTTCTAAAGTTAAAAAAGATCTATTAGGATATGTTACTATAAATGATTATATACAGAATAAATTAAATAATGATGCATTATCTATTGGCACTTTAAGTAATGATTTAATATATCCAAATAAATCAGATTTAAATGTTATAAATGCAGTAAAAAAACTTAGAGAAGTAGATCCAGGTAATTTCTTTTTAGAAAGCTTTATTACTACATTACCTGCACAGGCAAGACAAAACTTTTCTGGTCTAAATTTAGTTAGAGCTAATACTTGGAGAAAATTAAACAGACTACAAATGTATGATCTTCAAACTTCTTTTAATAAATTATACAATGATTTAAATACAAGAGGTTATGCTAAACAATTAATAGATTACGTCTTTGTAAAAGATGGTTTACAACTCTCACCTGGTAGTATCCTAGAAGCATTAAGTCCATATGTATTAGAAGATTATTTATCCCATATTCCTACTGTAAGAGTAAAATTAGAGGAAGACAAAATAACTGGAGCAGGAGCATTTGTAGTTGAATATTTAAGTATGGCATCTAATCAAAATTTATTAGCAATAAAAAAACCTAAAAATGATGTAAAAGATATGCCAATTATCTATAAAGAATTTGGTCCAACTGATCCAGTAACAGGAGAAAGAAAATCAATTACTTTTATAAGGGATGGAGAATTACTAGGAGAGGCATCACCTATAGATTTAAAAGGATCTCCACTTCAAAATGGTATAGGATTTATTTTTGGGCCAGTTCCTCTTACTAAAGATTTAAAAAAGTTAAGAGCTACTAGAACTACTAGAACTTTGGAAGACATAGAATCTATGTCTGATGAATATGTAAATGCTATAGAGAAGGAAATGCAAGAAAGAGGATTAAGCAACCCATCATTTAACAAGGTTTATGATGGAGAAAACTTAGTAGTAGAAACACCAGATGGTTCAAAAGTTAATATAGATGATGTAGATGGTTTAGCAAAGATGGAAGCAGAATTTAGTAAAGCTACTGAAGAATTAGGAATAGAAGAAGTTGGAATAATAGATGATACTAATTTACCTCCTATATCAGAAGAAGTTCAACTTAAACTAGATTTATTAGAGGAGAATGATCCATCAGTTAGTCATCCAGAATTAACACAATTTTGGAATGATAATATAGAAAATGGAGAATTTTCAGAACAGGTAGAATTATTTAAACAACAAAATGATATAAATACTCTAGAAGATTTAGTAAATTTGTATGATAATAATCCTAATTCTTTCTGGTCAAGTCCTCAAGGAATGATAGAACAAATAAAAAGATGTAATTTATAGTTATGGCAAAATGTCCAAATAAAAATACGGTTAAATATAAAGCTTTATTAAAAGTTTATAAGACAGATTTAGTTACTACTAATGTAATTCAGAGTTGGCAACAGGCTACAGGGAGTGAAGCTATTCCTACTGTAACAGAAGCTGCTACATATGCTAATGAGAAAAAAGCTTTACACAGTTTAAAACAAAGAGAATTTGGAGAGGCCTTGTTAAATAACTTAAGAAGAGAAAGAATTATACATAGTTTCCAGGGTGCTTACTATATTAATAATACTGAGCAAGGTATTGATGCTATTAGACCAAGTGATGAATTAATTGAGTCTAATATTAAAAGACTTAAAAGATATTTAAAAATAAATAACTTACCAGAGTCTTCAATAAAATTAGATAAAACACCTAAGACTTTTGCTGTCACTATAGATTCTTCTTTATTCTCAGCTAAAGATATGATAGAAAGATCTAGATCATGGGATACTCCAAGAGCTAGACATGTAGTTCAACATTTAATGAGAATGTTTCCTAATGTAGGTGTGAAGCTTATGTCAGTAAATGAAGCACAAAAAGCATATGACTCATTGCCTCAATGGAAAAAAGCTAAAGTTCCTTTTAGTGAAATAGATTCATTTTTTGTAAATGATACAGCTGTCCTTGTAAAAGGTAGAGTTACAGATGAAAAGGCTATAGAAGAAATGCTACACCCATTCATCAATGCTGTGAAGGAAGATAATATTCCTTTATATGAATCTTTATTATCTGAAGCTAAAAGAAATTTTCCTGTAATGACTCAGCAAATAGAAGATGCGTATAATAAGAAGAGAAGAGTTAATGCTGAAGAAAGAGAGATGGAAATAATAACTCAAGCTTTAGCTAGACATTTCAATAAGGAATATGAAGAAACACCAACTCAAGGATTTTTAGATAAGGTTAAAGATCTTTTAGAATGGTTCATGAATATAATTCAAAACTTAAATCAATATCTTACTGGTAGAAAAATACCAGTAGAATCAATAAATCCTGAAGCAAGTTTATCTGATATTGCTAAACTATTGAATACTAGTGGGATAGCCTTTGAAATAAGAAGAAATCCAAATGGAAGAGTAATGTATAGTTTATCTTCAGGAAAACAACAATTAGTAGATCAAGCATTAAAAAGATCAGTTACTGAACAACAACAAATAGTAATTAATAATCTTTTCCAAAATGTACAAGAAGCAAAGAATGAAGCTGATACATTATCTGGTAATAACCCAGGTTCATTTGTCAATAATCTAGTTGTTCTAAATAAATCTGATAATACTTTTTATGATTTAAATAGTAATATGAAATATGAATCTGTTTCAGATGTTGTAGGAAATAAAAATCAAATTAGTAAAGAAATTCAGAATGATGTAAGAACATTATTAGATGGGGTAGCTAGTCTTAAAAGCTTTGAAGAAGTTGCTGACTCAATAACTAAATTAGATAGAGGACAAGCAGAGCAAGTATTTGAACAAATCAGAAATGACTTGCAGATTGTAATGGATCCTAGTGATATACTGATAACTAATGTGGTTTTATCTGATCCAAAATCTAAAATAGCAGGGATTGCAGATGTAGTAATAATAGATAAATTTGGTAAGATAAAATTAGGTAAATTAAATATCCATACTGACTCACAAAGTGCTAGAGCAAATAAGATAATAAAACTTCCTTTAACTAGTTTATTAATTAATAACAATGTTACATCTTTGAGTCAAGATGTTATGGATATGTTAGAGGTAAATCTTTTAAGAAGAATGGTTGAGAATATGGGTTATGATGTACAGATGGGTAACTATGATGTGTTTTCTATAAACATGATATCTAAAGATAATAAAATAGAATCAGAAAGTATAGTACCAAGACCACCTGGACAAAATTTAATATATGTAGATTATTTAATACCAGAAACTTTGTATGATATATCTGGGCAACAATTAGATAAAGAATTTGAGGCAGCAGATCCTAATGGACAATTATATGATGCAAGAAAAGATACAGAAGATTTAATAGAGTCAAGTCAATTAGATCCTTATGAAACTCAACCTTTAAGTTATATATTTGGTGCAATTGAAGAATATAGAAATAAATTAGTTACCAAAAAAGAAATGCTAGCTAAAACTAAAGCTAATATTTTCATAGATAGAACCAAACCTGGAATACAAGAACAAATAGATCATAGTCTTTCTATAATTAACTTTGCATTAGTAGATCCTAATAATAATAAAGATATTTCAATTGCATATACCCAATTACTACAGGATGCATTTAGACAAATGAAAGACTATAAAGAATATATTATTGATCCAAATAATGTAGGTAAAAGAGAGTTTGTAAATTACTTACTTAATTTTAAAAAATTCTTGCATACATTTGAAGGATTATATGAACTAGAAGAACCAGGGTTTGAAGAATTAAATGCCACTCAAAGATATTTAATTAATAATATAAATGGTACAGTTACAGAATTATTAGGACCTGCATCAGGAAGAAAAAATGGAAGACAAGGTTTAATTAACAGAGCATTATTTGATTATGTAGGACAAGTAATTTTAAATAATGTCTCTATGGGATGGGATGAAGGTGAAGAAACTGTTATACAAGATCATTCAGGTATGACCTTTACAGCTGCTGATATGGAAGATTTACTAACAGTAGTACCAGATATTGCTACAGGTGCAGTATTTACAAAGGACATAGCTACTAGTAGGGATGTCATCTTAGCTACATTAGATAAAGTATATAAAAGACAATGGTTAAAATTCTTACATAGAAAAGAAGCTAGAGCAAGAAGAATTATTGCTCCAATAGAAAAATTAATAAAACTTATGCCAGGAGTTAAGGGTAATAGATTATATGACTTCATTTTAAATTTTGATGAGAATGGAAACTTAAAACAAAGAGCATATGTTGAACCAATTGGAGAGCAATATTATGATTTGAAAGAAGAGATAAGCAATAGAAGTAGAGATGAAAATGGTATACCTTTAATATATGCACCTGTATATGATTTAACTAAAGGCTCTAAAGAAGATATAGAATATAATAAAAAATTAGCTGTAAGTAAATCAGAATTCTCACAGTTTATGAGAGCTGAACAAGTAGATGAATCTAACCAACCTGTAGATGGAGATTTTCATAGATATTCAGAAGAGTTTAAATTAGAAAGAGCTAAGTATGAAGTGTGGAATTCAAGAACCAGAAGGTGGGAAAAACGTGATGGAGAAAGTGATTCTAATTATAAGAAATATAAAGCAAAGTATTATGAGTCTACAAGATATACAAAAGCATTTAAAAAGAATGGGGAACCTACAGGTCAAGTAAAACCTGATCAAAACTTTGAGTTTGTAAAACCTGAATATGTAGAAATAAGAGAAATAGCAGGAGTAGTAGATCCTAAGACAAGAACGTTTATGGATATGAGAAGTGAAAAATATAGAGCTATTATGGAACCTAAAGTAAATGATGCATTAGCTCAAGCACGTAGAGAGTTTTATGATATGTTTGTTGAAGAATATGTAGAAGGAATGTTACAACAATTACCTAGAGCAGAAAGAAATCAAATGTTAGGAAAAATACCTTTAGTAAGAGATAGAATTGCTTCCTCTCTTCAAGATAATCCAGCAGGAGGATTATTTACTAGACTCTGGGCAAGAAGCACTAGATCCATAAAGAATTTATTTACTTCTACTTCAGAACAGAAGACAGTTGTAGTAGATGGAGGTAGAATGGTAGATACATTACCTATAATGTATACAGGTACTCCTAGAGTTGAAGAAAGGTTAACGGCTTTAGAAAATGAAGTGACTCAACTTAAACAAGCTTATAAGGATGGAAAAGACTATACTTCTTCAATAACCGGTAAAACTATAAAGGGTAAAGACTTAGGTATAGATAAATATCAAGAACAAAGAGGTTTATTAGAAGGTAAAATTGTAAAACAGAGAAGTCAACCTACAGCAGGAGAAGTAAGTACAGATTTAGGATCCAGCTTATTAATGTTTAATGATATGGCTGAGAAGTTTGAAACTATGGGAGAAGTAGAAGGAACCATTAATGCTTTAGTAAAAGTGATAGAAAAAAGAGAATATTTACGAAATGAAGGTAAATTTACTGGAGTACTAGATAAGATTGTTCCAGATAAATTTAACTTAAAAGGAAGGTTAGGGTTAGCCGGTGATCAAGCTAATGTAGTAGCTAGAGCTCATAAATGGTTAAAAATGATTTACTATCAGAATGATGACATAAGTAAGAAGACAATGGATAAGGTTTCTAATGTTTTAATTCAATGGTCTTCTCAATCTTATGTTGCATGGAATATTTTTGGTAACATAAATAACTTAGCTATTGCACAAGTGAATAATGCAATTGAAGGTGTATCTAATAGATATATGACACAAAAGGCTTTTGCAAGAGGTGAGTATTTATACAATACTGTAGCTCTCCCAGGATTAATTAAAAGAACAGGAACAGTTGGTCAGGAAGCTGCTGATATAATATTAGGAAGTGAAGATATTACAACAGGTTCTGTTAAAGGAGGGGCGGTAGGAGCTATAGTAGGTACTATGGTAGCAGGACCGGTAGGAACAGCAGTAGGAGCAGCATTAGGGGGTTCTGCAGGAGCAGGACTATCTGGAGTAGAAATAAAAGAACGTAGTTATAAACCACAACAAGCTAATAATCAGTATGAAGCATCTGCAGAATTTTGGAGAATGATGGATAAAGATATGGATATACGTGAATCTGGAATGGATAATACTCAAGGTCAACAAAGTAGATTTGAAAGAGGTCTGAGTATAGGTTACTTATTTCAAGATGGATTTGAGTATGCTGTACAAACTAAAGTAGGAACTTCTTTACTAGTGGATGTTGTATTAAAAAATAGTAAGACAGGAGAAACAAGTAATTTATATGAAGCACAAGAATATAATCCTGTAACTGGTAGAGTTTCTTATAGTGATAAATGGGATATAATTATACCTAACTATAAAACAGGAATAGAAGTTAAGCTTGATGGTCCACTTACTCAAAATTCTAAAATATATGCAGAGATAAGAAATAATATAAGAGAAGTAAATAAACAAATTCATGGTAACTATTCTACACAAGATAGAACAGTATTACAGTCTTATTGGCTTGGAAAATTATTAATTCAATTTAAAAAATGGCTTGCTCCTGCATTAAGAGCTAGATATCAGACGGAATACTTTGATGCAAATTTAGGATGGGTAGAAGGTAGATATAATAGTTCCTATCAGTTAGTTAGTTATTTATTATCTCAAATGAAACAAGGAAGAGCAGATGTCCGTAATATTACACAAGAATGGAAAGAGTCTATTCTTAAAAAAAATAAAAGTAATCCAGGAGGACCCGGCTCAGCAGGATCAAAAATTGGTGATAGAAGTTTGCAACTTAGATTAGATAATAAAATAAAGAACTTTAATAGAACTATGGCAGAAGCTTCATTTATAATAATGTCTTTTTTAGCATTCCAAATGCTAGATAAGATATGGGATGATGAGGAAGATGATGATCCACTATGGGTTAAGAAGCTTAGAAACTGGAGTAAATATCAAACAGATAGAGTATATACTGAAATGATCTTATTTGTTCCTCTATTAGGTGCAGAAGAAATGGGTGGATTTTTAGAACGTCCTATAGCATCAACTAGAATGTTAGGTGCTTTAGCAGAGGCAATAATATTGTCTGGTGAAACACCATTAAAATGGCTTATACGTGAGTCAGATGAAACATTTTATGAAAACTCAAGTATAGTTTATCAAAATAAACCTAGAAAAGGAGAATTAAAAGTATGGAAACAATGGAAAGATGCTCTGCCAATTCTATATACACTACAGAAATGGAGATCTTTTGAACGTATGGATACTTTTCATTTAGGTAATTAATACGTCAAATTTGCAGTCTAACTATTTTCTAGTCTGAGAAAAAGTTCTTATATTATTATTATACAAACCAACTTAAAAGCTTATTAATTTAATATATAACAAATATGAAAAAATATTTAGTTTTATTGGTTTGCATTTTTATGACTCAGACCTTATCAGCTCAAGAGCAAGAAGATAAAGGTAAGTTCTTTAAGTCTCTTTATGAAGATCTTTTAAAATATAGTACCATATATGGTGCAGGTGATATCTCCAACTCAGTAGAAGCAAGACAACAAACTTACTTTGTAAGAACAAATCCAGATGGAGGTTTATATTCCATACCTGATGTAGTTGATAATACACCAGATTATCCTTTTGATTATAGATATGGATTTGGAATCCGTAAGTTAGCAAGATTTAATTATGAAAGAAAACCTAAAAACTTTTATGATGGAACTGAAGAACAATTAGCATTTACAGCTCCATCTTCTGCACTTGAAGGATTAGAATATCAATTCCACTTTGAAAAAGAAAGATGGAGAGGAGAGAACTTCAAGAATCATAGATTCTTTTTAAAGCATACAGGTAAATACCACATAGTAAAAGTAGAGAGTAGAGAGGTTGGTAAGATAAACTTAGATTATCAGTCAGCTGAAGTAAGAGGTAGACTTCCTATTGGAGAAAAGTTTAGTATATCAGCCGGAGCTATCTACCGTACTCATGACCGTGCTTATGGATATAACCCAATTGAAATATGGTTAAATGAAACACAAATAATAAATGGTGAGGAATACCCTGCTAACTATTGGTATACTTTAGGTTTTGAATATGGTTACGATGATATTTATTATACACAAACCAGTGTAGATCCAAACACAGGAGAACAAATACAAACATCTGATTGGTATTGGGTAGACTCTGAAGGAAACATAGTAGCTGATTCTGATCTAGAATTTAGAGAAACAGTATTCACTGATCTTATGAACCGTTATAATAATGAAGTATGGGATCAACTAGATGCTTTTGGTGAGATAGCACCAATAGTAGGTGTAGATTTTTATCATTACAAAAGCAAGTTCTGGTTACATGCATATGCTAATTATATATTACCATATCATAGATACATAGAGGGAGATGAGGCTGTATCCTATTTAAATAGAAATAACTGGGGTAAAGGTGGATTGGTTCAAGATGCAGAGTTAGAACAGTGGGAGGACTACTCCGCAGGAGTAAGTTTTGGCTGGAAGATAAACAAGAACTTAGGAATATTTGCAGAAGGAGAATATAGTAAGATGTGGGATAGTGAATTATTTCAAACTACATTTGGATTAAACTTTACCTTTAGATAATCATGAAAAAAATATTAAGTCTTGTATTAATATTAATGACTAGTTGTGCTACTTTTCAACCAGTAGAGAAATGCTGTGAAACTGAAGTAGTATATTTAGATGAAGTTCAAAGTGATTCAACTAATTTATTTACAAGTTTAGAATTTAATACTATTACCTTAGACTTTAGGCCATTAAGACCTAGATTTTTTTATGGTCATAGTTATGGGTATTGGCACACAAGACCACTATGGTTAGATTTTGACTACTGGCATAATGATTTTTATTACAGTAATTTTTATTCTTATCATTATCCTTATTACTCTTATTATTATAGACCATGGAATCATTGGGATTGGTATATGAGACCTTGGAGACCAGCTAACAATTGGTATCAAGGACCATTCAATAATCCAAGTTATAATGTAGTTTATAATGCTAGTAGAAGAAATAGCGTTTCAAATCTGAATAGAAACATTGCTACTGCAATTGCAAATAATAGAATTGAGAATGCTAATAATAGACCTATTATTAATAATAATAAGCCTATTATAAATAACAAACCTATTGTTGTTAATAATAGTTATAAACCTAACAATAACTATAAACCAAGTAATAACAACTATAGTTCTAAACCAAATAATAATTATAAACCAAGCAGTAATTCTAGAACTACTTATAATGGTTCAGGATCAAATAATAGTTATAGCAGACCTTCAGGATCTGTTTCATCATCAAGAAAAATTAATTAAAATGGCAGGAGCACCAAAAATAGGAGAAGAAACTAAAGTCACTCTAGATTTAAAAACAATTGGAATGATAGTGGGATTTGTAATCTCATTATCTACTATGTGGTTTACATTAAAAGCTGACATAGCAAAAGCTATGGAGTTACCAGCTCCAGTTATTGATAGAGTAGAATATGATCTAAAAGATGAATTAGTACGTCAAACCATTATGGATACTCAAGAAGATGTAGAAATGCTTCTAGAGAAATTTGAAAAAATGGAAGAGAGAATCTATGATCTTACTAAAAAGTAATTATGAAAAAAACAATTCTATTCATTTTGTTTTTATTATTTAGTATAAAAGCTATAGCTCAAGAATGGGTTAATGATAAAAATTTTGATAGTGTAATTAGTCAAGGTGCATTTGATGATGACTCTGAAGGTATAATTGTTATAGAATTCTGGGCAGAATTTAATTCAGCAAATGCTTTTCATGATTGGGAACAGATAAATGACCTAGATGGTGTAGAGTACTATAGATGTGATGTTAGCCAATCTCCTCAATCAAAAAAGAAATATAGAGTAAGAATGGTTCCTACCATCTTAATCTTTGCTGGAGATGATGCCTTTATAAAATTTCAAGCAAAAGCAGGTTTAGATCTTTTATGTCCTGTGGATGTACCTAAAATGAAAGCTGCTGTTGAGGTTGTCCGTAGAGAATCTCAATTCTAAAATATAATATGTCAGAAGCTAGACTTGCTATATTGGTTTTTTATATTATAGTAGCTTTTATTATATACACTTTTGCAAAGGAAGAATTTAAAGATTAAATGGAAAAATATATATACAGAGGAAAATTAGAAAGAGTAGTTGACGGTGATACGGTTGACGCTTTAATTGATTTAGGATTTGATACTTGGGTTAAGAAGAGAATTAGATTTCACGGTTTAGATACTTGGGAGTGTAGAACGAGAGATAAGGACGAGAAGAAGAAAGGACTAGCTGCTAAGGCTAGAGTAATAGAGCTCTTAACTGAAGTTACAGATAAAGAACATTTCTTTAGATTAAAATCTCATGGTACTGGTAAATATGGTAGAGTACTAGGAGAACTCTTTGTTAGAGATTGTGATGGCAAGACTATAGACGTGTGTGCTACATTAATAGAAGAAGGTCATGCCTATGTGTATGACGGGGGAAAGAAAAAAGTTTATACAAAACCTACCAAGGTAGCATAGTCATACCAATTTTATTTAGCAGACATTCCAGTATAATAAATATAATACCACAAACTACTATCTGATAGAACCACCATTTCCAACCTGTCAATGATAAAGCCCACTTACGTAATGGTGACTTCATTGCAAGACTATATAAATATTGTTTTATTTTTTCCATATCTAAATAGAGTAAATGCTCTATGATTTCCCACAGAGCATTGACT
>TARA_R100000742_G_C4279664_1_pt1 | contig 17000 bp, 20 predicted proteins | sample TARA_R100000742 | Tara Oceans TARA_R100000742 (sample SAMEA2623309) | marine metagenome | biome: marine biome (ENVO:00000447); feature: deep chlorophyll maximum layer (ENVO:xxxxxxxx); material: "saline water (ENVO:00002010), including plankton (ENVO:xxxxxxxx)" | depth 40 m | reverse complement strand
TTGACTTGGATGAAGGTGCGGGGGAAATGAATCTCTTTGAGTTTAGTGACTTAACCGAAGATGCGTGGGCAGTCCAGAACGCAGACTTTAATAAATTCTTAGCTGCCCAACTATTTACTGAAGCCATTGGTAATGCCCTTAAAAACTATAAAGACGGTAAGTATGCAAAGTATGCTATGAGACCAGATGACTGGGAAACAGAAATTGGTGAAGGACTAACAACAGCAGAAGCTATAGCAGAAAGACAAGAGATACTACAAATGGCAAGGGAGTACGTAGCAGCTCTTCCTTCCTATACTTTGGAAGTAGGTATAGAAGAAGTACTGTACGATGACGCTAAGGGTCGAGGAAAGAAAACCAATAAATATAGGTTAGCTTTTAAACGACCTTCAGGAGAAGGGCAGGCACAAAAGGGTGTATACGGGGCTGCCGTAGGTTTTGGCATGACATTTATGACCTCTCAAAAGATTAGCGCAACAAGTGGTAAGTTCCTTCTAGGAGAAGGCGAAGCTTTAAAAATGTTTAGTATATTAGAGAACGCTCAAACAATGGAAGGGATTAACCTAAGCAATTGGCTTAACAAGGGATTAGGAATTAAAGTAGCTGCGAACGGTCAAGTAGTAAGAGCTGTACCTCTGCACGAACGTGTAGCAGACGCTTTAGGATACAGTGCTAGACCTATTAGGGATGCAGCCCTTACTAATTCTGAATCTATTAGCAGGGCTTCTGCTGGAGAAACAGGCTTAAGTGTAGTGCAAATGATCACGGCTGGTATAGGGTTAAGTGTAGAAGGACGGGCAGTAACTGTTGTAGATTTAGATTACTACGCAAGGGATGGGTCTGGTTGGGACGACGGAGACTTAGGAACAGCAACTTTTGCTTGGCTTGAGTCTTATATTAGCCCAGTTAAGAAACTAATTCGTATGATTGATCAATCAGGGATTAATCCTGCTAGTCCTTTGACAGCAGTCAGAGGAGAACTTGTAGCATTAATAGCTGCAACAAGAGAAGGAGATGCAGCCTCGGGAATTGTTTTAAGATTGCTAGCACTTAAATTAGAAAATCCATTTTTAAGGTTAGACGGAGCAGGGCGAAAGGTAGAGATTTTCTTTAGTGAGAAAGATAGAAACGCAGAGAACTGGGGTGAATTACTACAAAGAGCAGACAGTTTAAGCACTAGTATTAAAACACAGATTTCAGACGAAGGGGTTCGCCTCAATAATGATTTACACTATGCTGCTATGCAGTTTATCATGCTTGGAAAGACAGATATAAACAGCACGGATTTTGATACCTTAGTAGAGAACTTTAGAGAATTTTTAGGGAAGGACTTAGAGTTGACCGGGAGAAATGTAGAAGAAGAATTACAAGGAGCCTTAAGAGGGGCTGTTCTACATGGTAAAAGGGTTCCAATTACAAGCTCCGATTCTATCTTTGCACAGGATTGGGATGAAGGTGACTTCGATTTAATGGCTGATTTTGCTTCTAACTACACAGCAGAAACACCTATTGAAAGATTGCCAGAACAATTCAGGCCCCTATTTAAGGGACCCATATTGCAAATCGATAACCTAGTTGCAGACGGACGAATTACAAGACAAGAAGCTGTAACTATAAAGGCTATGCTATATAGAGCTTACTCTTTAAATCCAGAAATCATTCTTGGATTAACATTTGAGTCTTTGACAGAATCCATTAAGGGAGGAGCTGAAGCAGAACGAGCTGGGGATCAGTTTACAATTAGAATAGGCTCTAACTTTAGATCAGTTGCTAAGGACAATCCCCTTACAGCGATTGAAATATTTGCTCACGAAATTGCACATATCGCAAGGTTAAAATTTATTGCAGATAATTCCAACGAGTTTAACGAGCTAATGGGCCTTTATCAAAGCAAAGAAGGAAAGGTAGTACTAAAAAAAGCTGTACTAGCTTGGCACGGGGGTGTATGGACTAAGGAAGCAAGAACAGAGTTTGAAAAATATATAGATGACCCTACTGGAGAAGAATTTATTGCTGGGTTTACGTCTTTATACTTACTTGCAGATGTAGCTCCAGTAATTAGAGACCTAAACAAAAAAGAATTAACAATCTTTGGAAAAACAGTAGCTGCTGTAAAGAGAATCTTTAGTTATATTTCTACTACTATGGGTAGGTTACAGATTGCTTTCCATACAGAAGACCCAGAGTTTAATAAGGCTATAAGAAGAATGTCTTTGAATGTATTTGGTTATGACTCAGGTACGGATGGGCATAGAAGCCAGTTTGATAGTACTGCCGTATCAGATGCTAGATTTGGTTGGGATGCAAAGCATAAGGGAAGTGTCTTACCAAAGGTAGATGTTGAAAAGGATTTAGAAATACTAAGGCTTAATCAGAGGTACGTTGAACTGAAAGAAAGCGAAAGTAGAACAAGTGACGAAGAAACAGAATTAAATAACATTATAAATACTATGACTGAAGATCCTTATGCAAGTAGCGCGACAGGATTAACTTCGCATGGAGGAGAAGGCGGTACATTTACTAGATGGGAATACATCACTACTTTAGACACAGTAAAAGAAAAATACGCTCCTCAGGCTAAGACTAGATCTGAATTAGAAGAGCCTAGTAGAAATCCAACGGGATCGGGAATTATTGATTTTGGTATGTTGATGGCTGAGGGTACATCCCAAGAAAAAGCAGCAGCTTTTGTTTACCTAAACGAAGCACTACTAAATACTTACGGAGAACCAGTTAGTAGAGGGCTAGGAGCAATGGCAAACAAAATGCTTTCTAAAGGGGCAAGAGATAAGGTTATTGCAGCTTTAATTGGCAACACAGGACATGAATCAACATGGAACTCTAACTTCTTGATTCCCATAATGCTAACTACTCTCATTGATGATAACATCGCTACAGTTTCAGGATCGTTTACTAATCCAAGAGGAACTCCTTCTGTTAGAAAAATCCTAGGAGAACTAGAAAACTTTTCGGGTCAAATGAGAAGTAATAAGACAACAATAGTTAAACTGATACAAAACAAAATGACATCCTTGTGGAAAGGAGAAGGGGTCGCTGGAAAAAAAGCTAACTTGATTTTAGAAACATTAAATATACAAGTTATTGAAAGCGTTTCACAAAGAAATGAAACTGAAGGAAAATACGAATTTGATTTATCAGAAAAAGCCATTGGTGTTGCTTTAGACGAAGACGTTAAAAAAGAAATAGCTGAACAGTTGCATGAGATGTCTGAAGTATTTGTACAGATGGCTTTAAGAAATGTAACAAACGGTAAGGCTATTGGAGAATTTGGAGAAGGATTTACTAGCGTAGTTCCTTATAGACTAGGAACATCGCTGGATATTGAAAACATTTCCGGTGAAGCAGTCTTTGTAGATACAATGAAAGGTCTTATTTCCCAAAGACTTTTAACAAAACTAGACGAAAGTGGAATGGTTGAAGGAACTATTTTACTAGCAAACGGAACACTACCTCACTTAACAAATGACAACCAAGCTTTTAATGACCTTAAAAAACTTAAAGATAACTTCCCATCAATATATGGATTCCTTTTAGAAAGTGCTGTAGACCAATTGGGAGGAGATAGAGATAGAGAGTTAAGGGTAAGATCTTTAGATAACAGACTACAGAGTAAAGAATTCGATGCTTTAATTAAAATACGACATTCTTCTCTAAAGTTAATGAATCAACTAACTAAAGGTAATATTACTTTACATACTTTATTTAAAGATTCAGGAACTAGAAGAGAACGACAACGATTTGAAACTGAATACAAGCATATGGTTAGTGCAGCCAAAGAAAGCAGCGACAATGTAGCCAATAGATTAGAAGGGTTAACCGTTAAGAGCTACGAGGTTTCTCCCAATATAAAGGCAAGATCAACTGTTAAAGCAGGAAGAATTGCAAAATCTTTAGGAGTACCTAGAGATGCCATTACACATATATTTAGAAACTTCTTAGAACGGTCTGCGGTAGGAGCATACTACCCTAACGATAACTTTGCACTTCCAGAAGTAAATGAAACTTTGCAAGCTAATGAGCAAATGAAAAAATACTTTGTCGTAGATATTACAAGTTTGTCTGAAAACGCAAGGCACGGTCTATATAACGAAACTGCCGAAAAACTTATGATGAGAGAATTTGGAGCACACGCTACTGTTTCGCAAGTTTTAGATCTAGTAGAGTCTGTAAATACATCTTCATATGGTATTCTAGACGCAGAAGGAAATAGTTCTAGGGAGCAGACTGAAGCAATTAAGACAAGTGTAGAGGTCTTAAGAAATAAACATGACACTATTAGAAAGATAAGAAACACTAACGAACTTAAATCTACCAATATACTTGACAGTGCTGTTCCAGAGTATGGTAACGCAATTACTCGAATATCATTTGGTGGCAACTTGTTTATGGCAACCACTATTGTAGAAAATGGATTTGCTGCACTAGACGAATTACTTGGAAGAGGGAACATCACTGGTTTTGTAAGAAGTGCCTTTGCACCATTCAGTGCTATTACAAACAGAAAGGAAAGGGCTAGAGTTCTAAAGGACCACGCCTACCTTATTGATTCCATGACCCAAGGATTTTTACCTGAATTTGAAAAACCCTTTGGAGGAAGAGAAGACTCTGGGCCATTGAAATTCCTTAAAGGGTGGGGATCACAACAGATGCGATTAGCTAAGTGGCAGTTAAAAAACATTTCTGCTGCCCGTGCTGTTAACCTAAGATCCTACATCCAATCTACACTGGAGCTAGATAAGAAGGGGAATCGACCTCTTATTCGTTTGGCTGAAATTTTAGAAAACCCCAGTGACTTTAGTGAGGTTAGTTTTAACAGGGAAATAAGTCAGTTACCAATGGATAAACAAGAGGCCGCATTAAAGGAGGCTCTTCGAGTAGCGGGCATTAGTAGTTACGCAAATCTTGGAATTATTACCTACCTTATGAAAGCAGGACTTCTTCGGACTGATAAGCTAAACATGCTTTTAGAAATGATGCCAGAAAACGGACGGTACAGTCCCTTTGAAATGAGTCACGAACTGTTCTCTAGTCACTCAGAAACTACAGATACTAAAGACTACAACGATAAGCTAGACATAATTACGGGTCTAAAAGAAGCTGAAAGATCCTACATCGAAGAGGCTATCCTAGCTCCAAATGCTTTTGATACTCAAACTCAAGAACTAGGAACAGCCGGAGCATTGTTTGAGATCTATCGAAGATATCCAGTTCTTTTTGTTTCTCAACAGCTTATTAGAAAGTCAAGTAGGGCTAGTCCCATGAGGGCAGGAATGGGTCTAGCTAGTCTCCTCCTTCTAGATATCATGTATATGGTAGCTTTGCAGCTAGCTGCGGGTGTAACAATGGACGAGATTATTGAAGAGTTTGAACAAAACGGATTTGCTAAAACAACAAAACTGATAGCCAGAACACCACTAATGGGACGTTATTTAGCAATGATTGCTCCGATAGCATCTTTAGGAGCTAAAGCTATTAGCGAGGGAAAAATGTTCGGTGCATTTGACTTGCAAAGAGAACTAGCAGCAAATTCAGGGTTTATTCCTTTAGCTGCTTTAGGACAAGGTTTAGGGGCTGGCATTACCGGAATACAAACTACAGGGGCTTTGATGGGCTTAAACGACATGCCAGTAGGTCAAGACATCTTAAACGCAACAAGAGTTATTCCGGGAGCAGACGCAGCTTTAAGACTTAGCGTATACTCTCTGGCCGGAGACGGAATTGAGAGAAAGGATAGGAGATCTTCCAGTAGAAGTACTAGATCAGGAGGAGTTGGAACTAATCAGGTAAGGAATGTTCACTACGGAATGAGGCAAGACGAGGCACTAACCACTTGGGAGTACTATGCCCGTGACATGTATAAGGAAGTATTAGGAGAAGGTGTTGTCCCACAAGCAATTCAAGAATACCACTCACAGCTTCAGCTTATGAATAGCTTAGAAAACACAATGGCCCCGCCCGCCGCACAAACACCCGCGCCGCCCGAACCCGCGCAGCCGGAGATCACTACCTCTATTTCCAAACCCGAGAATATCGTAGAAGCAATCATAGACAGAAAGCCTGAGAAGGCACCGGAGGGTTTACTGGACTCATAGATACCCAACTAGGGTATTGACATTTTAACTGTTAAGGAGGGTTAACAGATATGGAAGCAATAGAAGGACACCTTATCGATATCGCAATGTCTGTAGTAGGTACTGCTTTATTTGCGTTAATTGGTTTTGTTTGGAAGATTAGTCACAAGGTTACTGAGCTACAGAAAAGGTTAGACAATACTGTTCAGTTAAATCAAAAAGACATTAATCAGTTAAATAAAGATATTGATATGGTAATGAGTAAGGTCGATAAACATGGTGAGTGGACTACAAATAGAATGATGTCAATTGCTAAGGAGATGCCACGATGATATTTGCTACACTTTCTTTATGTCTTTTTCAAGAAGTATGCCATCCCCCTTTAATTAGTTTTGGTGTACATAGAGAAGCTTTAGATGATGGATGGACGCACTCAACTGGTGGTATGGCTTCGGACACTAGAGTAATTGAAGTGGACTATTACGATAACAGAGCTATAGCAGAAACCGAGTTTACATCGCAAGGTCAAGTAACACTGACAAATACTTCACATGGGTTCATGCCGGAAAACAGAAAAATAAAATATCGCCATAAGGTACAAGTCCCTAGAGGGGACTATGTGATATCACAATCGCATAGCCCTCACGATTATGAAGTGTGTGCAGCTAACGGTGAGATAACTTTCTATACCGAAAAGATCCTACCCCGACAAGATCCCTATGTACAAGAGTGGGCGTATACCGTGGAGATACAACCTTGGGGTGATCTAAATAGTGATGGTCGAATTAATGGAGGAGACTTAGGATTGTTATTCGGTGACTGGGGACTACCCGGAGATGGGGACTTGAATGAGGATGGAATTACCGATGGAGAGGATCTCGCTATTCTACTAGAGAATTGGAATGATTATTAAAATCGACTAGGGGGTCGAAAATTTATCTGGGGGCATGTACAGTAAATGGGAATCCTGTTTTCCCCCTTAACCCCTTGTTCTTGAAAGGAACAAAATGAGTATTCTTATCTCAATCGTCTGGTCAATCTTTGTCATCGGAACCTTTGCCTTTGGACTGGCATGCCTCACGATCAACTTCTGGAACCGGCAGAGGGAAGAGCCGGGGGACATGAAGCAGGTCATCTGCCAGAAGGAGTTGCCGAACGGGCTGATCGTCTGGACCAGAGAATGGAGGAACATGAACTCACCGGAGTTCGATGAGGTGTTCACGGAGCTTGACAGCAACCACGAAAACCCCACCTACATCGTACATCACAACCAAGGCAGACACGCCAACATCAAGGTACTCAACAATGCATACTCTCGACCCGAGCTTCCCTGCAAGCCTGAGTGACACACACACCGCCTCAGCTCCCTTCACTGGGGGCATGAGGCATTCCGCAGGACTAACTTCGTCAACGTGACGAACTAACCCTGCTTACTCTAATGGAGGGTATCCTTATGGATGCTACCATTACCGTACATCGGCGTAGCATTGGTACGCCGATTGAGTTCAGGACGAACGTCCTGTTCGCGTCTTCTTTCGAGAAGGCACTTCAGGATGGCAACGGCTCGGAGCTGGAGCAGATGATCGACAAGATCAAGAAGCTTCACGACTACGTGCCGGAGACCGAAGACAGCTTCGTCTCGGAACCTCATGTTTTCAACACGATTCGTGCTGACGGACATCGATGGTACTGTGTCGCTCGTACCTGCGTCACGGCTCAGGAGTTTGAGAGTCTCAAGAGGAATCGTCTGGAAATCATGTGGGTTCCCGAACCCTACCAGACCCTCACCGACTGGACCTTGGACATCAAGGAAGCGTCTAGGGATATCAAGCTGTTCGTCTGAACTCACACGGAACCCCTCACTGTTCCCGAAAGGGAATGGTGAGGATTAGGAGCGGCTAGCCTCAAGGACGAGGTTAACCCGCAAAGAGATACGTACTCCTCTACGCAAGGATGTGTAGTGTGGTGGAGTGAGTGTGATTCTCCCGGCCTAGTTGTATTGTTGGGCGGGAGCTAGCCTTACTGTTCCTTAACAGGAGTAGTGAGGATTGGGTCTAGCGATGTGCTAGGCTCGGTCACTAATGAGTTGCCTCTTAGAGGCAGAAAGGTTCTTCAAAATGAAGATCCAACTCAGTAACGGCCAGAAGGATGCAATCCGTGCAAAGACGGATTCCATTCTCCGGTCACGCTTGCGGGGATGGCTCCGCAGGTGGGGAACGTCAGAAACGGCGGTCCAACGGATGATGCAGGAAATGATCGTAGGATTGTGGATGACCTTCCACAAGGATCTCCCGAATGATCTGGTCCCCTTCAAGAAGAAGGGTGTTCAGGTCGGAGACATGACCGAGATCAGTGGTCTGCAACTGATGTCCATTCAGGCTTTCAACGTCCTTGACGACAAGCTTGCGTGGGTTGAGGCCAACAAGCATCGTTGGATTCCGGAGAAGCGTGTCATCTGGCACGCGGAACCCCCGAAGCTCGATGGGGTTTACACCCCGCGAGTTGCACGGAGAGTCGATCTCGAGGTCGGCTCCATGAGGTCTGAGTTCATGCAGACCGTCACCAACACCCGGTATGTGGTGAACCAAGATACCCTTCGGGACATCTTGGCCTACCGGGAATCGCTGTCCAGAGAGAAGGCGAACAGCATCATGTACGAACGTGAGGCTGATGTCTTCGGTGATCTGGAGTTCAACAGCACGGGTGACATGGCTCTCTTCGAGTCTCTCTCTGGGGTCTCTGACCCCGGCTGCATCGCCTTGGATTCCCAAGACGAGGCAGGGCGTTTCTACGCCGAGTTCGGTCCCATGTACAGTCGCTTTCTCAGGGCTGCGATGGGTCACGAATGGGAGGCACTCACCGAAGAGGGTGCGTTCATGTTTCGGAAGTACTTGGCCGACAAGTACGGAAAGAAGGATGACCTCGAGTTGGATAACTGGTCCAAGAGCATCGATGAGAACGGGTTGCAAGTTCTCGTCAACCACCACAAGAAGGGTGCGGACATGCTGTCGGATGCCCGTGGTTGGAAGGAGTTCCGCCAGACCGGAGGCACTTGCCTCCCGGCGAAGCGGGACTACATCGCCCAAGGACTGGGAATCATCGCTGCCTTGCAGGGAGCGTCTTCGCATCGCCAATTGGTGGACACGGCTCACCCCGACCACCGATCGGCACATGCCATCTTCTCGGATGACCTGAGAGCTATGTTCAGGTCGTTGCGTGGCTACACCGCCGAGGAACTCAAGCCCATCTCCAAGAACTGCTTGCTGCCCGGCCCCTATGGGGGCGGAAAGCTCGCCATTGCGGCGAAGCAGTCCGACATGGAATGGGATGCCGTTGCCGGTGATTGGAACTACGGCGAAGATGGTGATCGCGTTCCGGACATCCATCCCTTGTTGGAGAGCCTTCTCCCTCAGGGTGACGTTCGGGCGAAGATGGAAGCTCTTGTCAAAGAGAGCAGCAAGATGGCGAGACTCATGCACAAGCGGTTCCCCTTCCTGAAGCCCTTTCAGGAGAGGGTCGTCGCTAATTGGCACTCACACTCGGCACGGGGCGAATGTCCCATCTTCGAGTACAAGTCTGGGTATCGCCTTCCGGCGGCACCCATTCGGATGAACAAGAAGTGGACCACTCACATCAGGGGCTACAAGGTCCTTGCTGATGGTTCCAAGATTCGTCCGGGTGTCACCGTCTTCAAGCATGATCTTAACGAAGACGGGACGGACTGGATGGCGAAGAGTGCGTTCAGGCGTGACTCTGATATCGTCTGCCACACCGGCTTGATGCTGGCAGAAGCAGGCGTGAAGAATCAGGATCACGTTCACGACATGCACCGAGTGGGATGGAACCACGTCACCCTCCTCGACCGGGTTTCGGTTGAGGCGTACAACGTGGTCTGTGGGACCGACCTTCCCGCAGATGCCAAGCTTCTCGCATCTGACTAATCCTTCTGGCTAACCAACCGATCTCCCCTGCCCTAACGGGTGGGGGAGTTTCTTTCACAACGGGGGATACGCTAAATCGATTGCCTTAGCAATCAGAGTGTGTATTATCTTTGTCCCGGTCCGGGTACGTCCCCGCGTATGTATGGTGGTGGTGATCCGGACGACCCCTGCGCTCGGCCCCTCAAAGCCGGGGCCGAGAAACTCTAAGCAGTGAACGCCGAGCACTAGGCGTTAAAAGTGGGTGTAATAGTAGGTTGTATCCACATACCTAGGTTTGTCCCTAGGTTTTGAGATTTTTATGGGTGTGTGGGTGGGTAGTCACATACCTGACTGATAACTAGGCTTGTACACCTTAGGTCAGTCCTTAGGTCTACCCCGGAGATGATCAATGACCACCATTATCATCAAGAAGAAGAAGGCCCGCAAGGGTCCACCTGCGGACGATGCTCCTGTTACTGAGAAGGTTGCATACTGGGACGAGCGTTTCAGGCAGTGCTATGGCACTGAAGTTGCAGTCTCAGAAGGCACAGCCAAGGAGCAGCAGCGTTGGCCGGACCACAAGCGAGCCGAGATCGACCAGATGTGCAAGGAATTGGACATCCAACACCACGATGAGGATGGAAACGTACTCACGCTGGCGTAGGGTAACCTGCGTCATCGAGGGTCTGCTCTTTTCTCACCAAGCCCTGAGAGGCTCTCACGTAGCTTCTCAGGGCATTCGCTCTTTCTCTCGGGCCTCGGTATACCTATGGTATGCCGGGGCCTTTACACAAGCACAGGGAGCCACACATGTGGGAATTCTTTTGTAATGCAGAAGGCGAAGTCTGGGTGGCATACTGTCACGATACTTACACAGCACACGTTTTGCTGGATGAGCGTCGTGGGTTGTATGACCCTGACCCAAAGATCCCTCAGCATGTCATCGAGGCATGGAGGACTTGCCGTGAACTCGGCTACTCCTCGGGTCTGCAAACGGAGAACTGCGGAGGTGCGTTCATCAATGATTGAAGAGAACGATCTCCGGATTGCGAGGTGGAGATTATCCCGTAAGGGTTGTCCTCAGGATTTACTGGAGGACTATATCAACACTGCCGTTGTTTGTTTGTTAGAACAAGAGGAAGTAATTGAGGGCAAGCTAGGCATAGGTAATTGGTTGGGTCGTGTGGCCTTTTACAAATGGGTAGATGACCGCAAGAAACTATCCTTCAGGAAAACCAGAGGTTGGCCGAAGGACAATGAGGGAGAAGACTCAGAATTTCAGGGGGATCACATCCCTCCAGATCAGTTAGTGTTAGACAGGGAAGAAGCTGACCTTCAAGAGAAACATGTGATGAATCTCATCCATGAAGGGACGGTCATGCAGCAAGACGTAGCACATCTTGTGGCACGCTCTCCTCTGAAGAAGGGCAGAAAGGTTGCAGCAATAGTTAGAGGTGTCTCTTACCAAGCTACTGCTGTCGCCCTGAATTCCTACCGCAAAAGATAACAAATATTTCCACTCTAGATCAAGGGTGGAAGGGGTAGCCTAACAAGACTTTATCTTAGGTCTAAGGCATCACTCAAAGGGGTAGCACCTTGTACCAGAGCCAATCGGTGAGGTACAGCCCGACGCAGGGCTACGAGTGGGTACGAAGTAGAGTATCAACGAACTTGATAAGATCTCGAAAAGTTCTGGGTAACACAAGAAGTCCCAGCCCCACACTAAACACGCGGCTAGGTCATCACCGGAGACTATGGGTCACGCCATAGTTCTCCTATGGTGGTGATCTCAGCTAGAACGCACCATCACCTGAGCATGTGGTGTAATAAACTGCTTCACTTGTCTATCGCATTGCTCTGGACAAATGACTCGTTTGGGCGAGCCTAAATAGTTCTTAAGCCCAAAGCGGGCTACAGCTTAGACAATACTCTGGTTGTAGCCGTGAAATCCTTCTAGTGTTAGTAGCGTACCCGTGAAAGCACCCAAAGGTGTACATGAAACATACTGGGAAGTATCGGTTCAAGTCCGATCATCGGAGATATCCGACACAGATCCTAGGTAGGGCCTGAGAAGGGCCTGTAGTGTAATCGGCAGCACGCCCGTATGTTCTTGTGCTTAATAACCCAACATGAAAGGTAAGTAATGGGAAACATCTTTGATGATCTCAATGCAGACGATCAGTTTATTGAAGCTGATGTAAGAGATGAGGTTACTAACGAACCCATCAATACTGACATTGACTTTTGTAGTTTGGTTGTTAGTGAATACGCCAATAAAGTATCTCTCCATATTGAAAACGATATGGGTATACCTGATCCAGTTGGCTTGTTCCTTCCAGAAAACAAGGTTGATATCCAAGAAGCGATCAATCAAACGCTTAAGGATCACCCCGGCATTTGGATTAGGTGGGAACACGGCTCGTTTAAGGGTGTTCACTTCCAAATCAGACGAGGCAATGGGGTAAAGGAACGATTCTTTAGGACTGACACTAAGGGTGCATTTGCTCGGCGTAAAATCTACGCCCAGAGAAATCCTGATAGTGTTGTGAGTTTCACTATGTTCCCTGAAGAATCACAAACATTTTGACTATAGTGCTAACCGTGACAGCAAGGTAAGTGTGAAGAGGCACGGATGAGGTCGGCTGGAACCAAGAGTAGAAATGCCAGTCATCTATTATTATGAAAGAACTACCACTAAGAATACTGTCATTGCTTATTGTATTAGTTTTGTGGGCAGCATTTGTCTGCTTCTCATGGCTGGTACTAAGCTTGCTTTTTTACGCACAACAATCGTGCGGAACTTGGACACTGGCTATTATTATAGGCAGCGTATATACTTTATCAATCATCTTTAAGATGTGGAAGGAACACTAATGGTTAAAGAATTTATTCATAAAGGGAAGACAATTAAGGTCAACCCTAATGTAAGGAACTGTTATGAGGATCCTTCTGGTCTTAATACTATTCAACGGCTGCACCTTAAGGGGGAGCTGGATGTATACGCACCCATCGTAGCATACGATGAACGCTGGTCAACAAAGATGAAGAAGAATGGGTACTGGGAAGACTTCGAGTCAGCCTCTCCTATTCCTAATACTAAGAGACGCAACGATCTTCCTCCTATTTATTTGCAATGGAAAGATGCTGCAAAGTCTTGAGTCAGTATTACAAGAAGCTAGCAAAAGTAGCTAAGGAAAAGAACTGGTCTCATCGTAAGCTCGGTGAGTTTATTAAAAAGAATAAGGGCAAACCGCCCTCAATTGCACTAAAGAATTTAGAAAAGGAATCTTAATATGGGTATGGATGTATCAGGGATTAACCCTACTGTAGTTGGCACTGAACCTAAGTGGCCTGAGAACTTCCGAGATCTCTCGGACGCAGAGCAGGACGCATGGTACGAAGCCAAGAACAAGTTCTATGAGAACAACCCCGGCGTTTACTTTCGAGCAAACTGCTGGTCATGGCGACCTATCATGGAAGCCATGTGGGAAAGCGGAGCTTGTTACGAACTCGAAGATAAAGAATGGGAGCACATGTCCTTCAACGACGGGGCTGGTGCAAAGAATCAAGAAACTTGTGACCGAATGGTTTCCAAGCTTAAGATTTGGCTGAGTGAACAGCAATGGGACAACAATAACCAATGGACTCCCGCTGCTTTTGATACGGATGACATGCAGATTGATATGAACGGTACGTTTATTAATAAGGAAAAGGCACTGGAAGAAAACATTGCGACCAGATCGCCTTATTCTGTACACAAGGAACATCTTGAAGAGTGGATTACTTTCCTTGAACATTGCGGAGGATTTGAAGTATGGTAGAAGAAACAAAATATTGTCGTAGAGAATGTATCCGATTTCCTTCAGGGACTTATTACCTAGTGTCTCGGGTAGAACTACCCGGTACATACGACGACTGGGAGACTATGATCTTCCCTGCAAATGAAAAGGGGGAAGTGATTAGCTGGCTAGAGGAGTACTGTCATCGTGGATACGAACCAATTATCGACACTGTTATCAAGTTCGCAGAAACAAGAGGACTTGAGCTTTCCGATGTGGAAGGTGACTTGGATTGATGCCCAAACTTTGGGTGATTCAACTTGGTCTGATTTAGAAGAAATGAAGGAGGAAGCCTTGACAACCCCTCCTACTATTCATACAATAGGTTATGTATTGTGTAACTGCGATACTCACATCGCACTAACAGAAACAATTGGCCCAGAAGAATGTGGTCATGTAACTAAAATACCGAAAGGAATGATCGTTGAAGATTACGAACTGTCACCCAACGGATAAGTATAGGTATGAACTTAAGAGCACGCAGTATAGATACTCGGACGGAGACTATATCCTTACTGTTGAAGCTTGCGACGGAGATCTTGAAGTTGCCCATGAGTATGAAGATGAGAAAGTTTACCTTGAGGAAAACAATATTGATTTCTGGGTAGGTGCTGTACTCTTTTGGTACGACGCTGACTTGCCAACGACCAAGTTCTTTGGCCCGCAGGTTGATGCAGTTGCACGGCTGTCACATTACTTGGGCTATGTACCTGACGAAGAAACTATTAAGACTTACGCTGTTCCTAATAAAGAGGAGTACTATTCTTATAGTGAGATGATTGCAAAGCTTGAAGAAGACAACCGAACCGAGGCAGTATATGATTAAGATTACAGATGGCTGGTCTGTTAATGAGATAGAACCAGTACAGTATGTTGATAAGATGGGTTCAGATCAAGAGGTATGTAATGCAGCTAGAGTTTCTTTCGATAAGAACGCTAGTAACTATACCGACGAAGAGAACACTAAGCTTATTAATTATCTGCATAAGAATGATCATTGGTCTCCGTTCTCCCATTGTTATATGAAGTTTAGATTTAATGCTCCTATGTTTATTGCCCGCCAATTCCAGAAACATGTTGTTGGTTTCGCTTGGAATGAAGTATCACGTAGGTATGTGAGCAATCCTCCTATGTTCTTTGTTCCTAAGTCTTGGCGTAAGCGTCCTCCTAATATGAAGCAGGGTTCTATTCTTAAGGGGCAAGTGCCTCTTAAAGGAGAGATACTAAACAATTATGTAGGCCAAATGCAAGAACATGCTAGAGATTACAAGCATATGCTGGAACAAGGTATATGTCCTGAGCAAGCAAGAATGTGTATGCCTCAAAGTATGATGACGCAATGGATTTGGTCAGGTAGTGTTGCTGCTTGGGCTAGGTTTATTAACCTGAGGTCTGATAGCCACGCTCAAATTGAGTGCCATCAGTACGCAGCAGCTGTTAAGGTTTATCTTGAGTCGCACTTTCCTGAATGTGCGAAGGTTCTTTAAATGAAAATGAGAAAGTATGAGTTCCAATTAAGAAGTCTTTTAGAAATAGCTGACAAAATTAATTTAAATAGTAATAGTTCTATGGTTGAAGTAGGTTGCTACCGTGGCGAAAGCACAAGCATGTGGGCTTCGTTTAATGGTACAGTTTATGCTGTTGATTCTTGGAGAAAAGGGACCGCATTTAATATTTGTGATCCCAAGGGATTGTGGCAACGACTAAAGTCTTCTTACCGACAAATCTCTATCAAAGATCTGCTTTGTATTAACTATAAGGTAGAGAAAGATTTTGATTTGATGGCTGAACAATATGATAACATCAAAAAAATTAAATTAAATAGTAAAGAAGCATCAGATATATTTGGAAAAGAAAGTGTAGACTTTGTTTATCTGGATGCGATGCACGACTACGACAACGTGAAGGCGGACATTAAAACTTGGCTGCCAAAGATTGTAAATGATGGATGGATAGGTGGTCACGACTATCACCAGTCTTGGCCCGGCGTAATAGAAGCTGTGGATGAGAAGTTTGGTAAGCCTGATTATTTATTTGAAGATACTAGTTGGTTAAAGAAACTTTAATACTTAGCCTCTATAGCTCAGTCGGTAGAGCATCGGCCTTTTAAGCCGCTGGTCGCTGGTTCGAGTCCAGCTGGAGGCATCGGGCCGGTAGCTTAGCGGTCTAAAGCTATCGACTCATAATCGATTGATCGTCGGTTCAAATCCGACCCGGCCCATTGGAGAAAATAAAATGCCTAAGTTTGAATACACTTTTGATATCGAAGAAACGACTATCAGACGATGTGAAATTGAAGTAGAAGCGGAGACATTAGAAGCAGCAATGGCTGCCGTAGAAGAGCAAGGTCCTTGGGATTGGGAAGTCCACTATGGCAAGGAACTTTGGTACGAATGCGATGAAACCTTGGACAATGATCCAAAGAATCCTGAACACTGGGATAAAATATATGAGGAACTTACTGATGTATGATGAATCTTGGGAGGATGATTGGTCTGTTGACATGGCAATTGAAGAATGGCAAATAGAAAAGGATAGAAGGCAGGAAGCTAATTATAATAACCACGCTTGGCGGAGGGGATATCGTGTGCCAGAAGAAGGAACAGATAATATTCGAGAAGCTTGAAGCTGAAATGAGAACAAACGACGAACATCAAAAGGATGACGCTGCCCCGGTAGCTCAGCTGGATAGAGCAGCTGACTTCTAATCAGCAGGTCGCAGGTTCGAGTCCTGCTCGGGGTGTTATGAAACTAGAAAAATATATTGATATTGCAATGCCTATGGCAGTACAGAGTACAAGGAAAAAGAAACATGTATCTTTAATTATCAGAAAAGGAGAGCTTGTTTCTTTTGGTGTGAACAAAATGAAGACACACCCCCTTGCAAAACGGTACGGTTACAGGTATAATGAAGTACATTCAGAGCTTGATGCTCTATTGAAATACAAAGGACCTAAGGATAAGTTGGTGCTTTTAAACTTTAGGTTTAATCGGTTTGGTGAAATGCGGATGAGTAAGCCGTGCAAATTATGTATGCCGTGGTGTTCTGCGGTGTTTGATAAGATCATTTATTCTACTACCAATGGAATGGTGACTGAACATTAGGCTCTGTGGCGGAATTGGCATACGCATTAGACTTAAAATCTAAC